>Ga0131853_10000538_pt1 | contig 69941 bp, 79 predicted proteins | sample TergutLab28metaG_FD_92764 | JGI IMG/M metagenome (GOLD analysis project Ga0131853, IMG submission 92764) | Labiotermes labralis P1 segment gut microbial communities from Petit-Saut dam, French Guiana - Lab288 P1 (version 2) (version 2) | ecosystem: Host-associated > Arthropoda: Insects >... | reverse complement strand
TTAACTCTTCTTGATACTTGATATGGGTATACCCTCGTTTCATAGCAATGCCCCCTGTGTAGATTTATTATCCTACACCAGGGGGCTTCTTGTCTATTGTCCGTTCCTACTGGGGCAGTGCAAAAATCATTCTGAGGGCTTTTTAGGTACATAGGCTCCTTTTGTAAAGGAGCTGTCCGCAAAGCGGACTGAGGATTGCCCTTTGCAGATTTGAATCCTCCGACAGGCTTCGCCTGCCACCTCCTTTGGAAAAGGAGGCTTTGGCTTCTGCGTGATTATGGCTGTTTCGGATTATCCGTTCGCCCTAAAAGGTAATCGGTGCTGACTTCAAAATAGTCGGCAAGCTTGTTGATGCTGCCAAGCCCAGGCTCTTTTTCACCAAGCTCATAACTCTGGTACAATCTCTCTGAAAGCTCCATGCCTTTCGCTGCCTGTTTTTGTGTAACGCCTTTCGAAGCTCTCAGTTCGCGCAATCTTGCAGAAAAAGCAGACAATTATAAGCACCTCCAAAAGTATTTATGAAAAACAATTGACACGCTCTGAAGGACGTGTTATTATGAAAGCGCAACACGCTCTTTGGAGCGTGCGCTGTGTCAAATAGATCACTCACAAACATACCACAAAAAACCAAAAAAATCAAGGCGGCACGCTTATGCCAAGTATTCTAACCGAATTTGCCTATGGCAACATATCGCCCAATGAACACCCTTTCAGCAAAAACACAGAATTCGGACGAGTCGTCGCTCTTGCGGAGAGATTGGAGGACAAGCTCCTTGAAAAACTAAACCCAGAGGAGAAAGAGATGTTACAGCAGCTCCTTGACGCACAAAGCGAAGTCAGTCGGTTCGTCGCCGTGAAGGATTTCCTCTATGGCTATAAACTAGGCCTTACCATGACCGCCGAGGCCTTTGTCACAAGCGGAGAATTGATCGTGTAAGCAGACCAAAGGCTCCTTTTCCAAAGGAGCTGTCCGCGAAGCGGACTGAGGATTGCCCTTTGTGGGTTTTGCAGAAGCTCGAATCCGACCTCAGGCTTCGCCTGCCACCTCCTTTGGAAAAGGAGGCTTTGGCTTCTGCCTCTTATCCATGCCCATGCAAATGCAAATAATCCCGCACTCCACCCGGATTCTGAATCTTCACCATCGCATACGCCAGAGAGGGTGTGATATGTTTCGTAGAATACACAAGATATCCCGGTACCCACATCGTCGGCGCTGTCCGCTCTTTCGCCAGATGGAGGGACTTAAAGCCATAGAAGCGATTGCCCTTTTCATAGAGCAAATTCAAAAACTTCGCATCCATGCTATTTTTCGTATCCGCTTCCAGCACATTTGCCAAAGGCGATATACCCAAACTGCCCCACTCTATACCCTCCCTATGAAACGTCATGAAGGCGTCAAAATTAATCTTCTCTGTCACACCCCCCGGTGCATTTGATGTGCGACGGGTGATGTCTGCCACATAGCCATTCATCCCGGCAAAGGGTGTGTATACATGAAAGGCTACCATATCGCCTGCCGGATCACTCGCGTAGAAATACCGGCGATCCATCGGATTCTCTAAACTCACACTGCCAAGGGTGAAGCCCAGTTCGCCGCTTTTCTTCCCCTCCAACCACTGCTGGGACACCATGTGTAGACGCCTTTCAACCGAAGGGTCTCTGCCCTCAAGGGGCTTATACTCACAAGTGGTGAGCCCTGCCTTATTCGCATGGTTTACCTGCGCGCGCATTTTCGCCATCTTCCCGCCGGAGAGTTGATAATCTGCCAAATGAAAGCGGGCTTCCTCTCCGAACTTCACATGCCTGTATCCAAGAGCCGTATACTGCTCCAAGAAGACATCTGATGTGCCGAGGAAGGCGCATTGATCCGAAGAGCTTTCGCAGAAAACCCGAAATTCTGCGAGTAAATCCGCAAAATTCTCAGGCGCTGTGATGGGATCTCCGCAGACAAGGATGGTTTTTCCAACCCGTCCATAAGCCACCACACCGGGGACATGTTTGCCAAAGTATAGCGCCTTGTCATCCTCTAAAGCCAGATAGGAAATATGGTTTTGTCCATGCCGCTTGACCAATTCTCTTGCCCGCTCTGCCATTGTCATCACATCACCTCCCAGTCATACGATTAGTATAGCAGAACAAGTCCATATCGCACAATAGGCGGGAACATTTCAGCGGTCTCTGCCGTCTATATACAATAGAACTTTACTATGCTATAGTAGAAACAACAAGCCAAATCAAAAGGTAAGGAGAGGGAATGTATGAAAACAATGAGAAAGCCCATGCGATCCATACTGGCGCTATTCCTAGCAATCCTATTTTTACTCCCCCTGGCACCCATAGCAGAGGCAGTCAGTGCCTCAGAAATCATAGTTGTACTAGATGGCACACCCGTTGAATTCGATGTGCAGCCCCAGCTGGTGAGTGGACGTGTGTTAGTCCCTGTGCGTTTCATCGCAGAAGAGCTGGGCGCAGAGGTGGACTGGGATCCAGCAAGCAGAACTGTTACAATTGAGGCAAATGATGATGTCATCATCCTGACCATCGGCAGCAATAGCTTCACTATGAACGGCGAAACCCAGCAGATGGATGTAGCACCCCGCCTTGCCGGCGGACGCACCCTTGTCCCTGTGCGCTTTATCGCAGAAGCCCTAGGCAAATGTGTCGATTGGCTCCACCCCATCAGAACCGTTGCGATCAACACCATCAGCGAGACCAGAGCTCTCTCTCTCTATGACATGACATTCCCGCTCACAGTTGACGGGATCAGAGTACATGAATTTACCCTAGAAGATGGAACCCTTTCGACTTGGAATGACATACCTGTTCCGGCACCTATGGAGGGCATCATTTCCCTTCCGAATTTCCCGGGCCCCCGCCCGATTGTATTCCTCATACACGGCCTTACCCGCATAGAGGATATCCATGATCCGGTTTATGCAGGTTTTGATTATCTGGTACAGCAACTTGCCGCAGAAGGTTTTGTGGCGGTCAGCATTAATGTCAATGTGGAGTACACTTATGACTTCGGTGAATCCATATGGGGCGGTTGGGGCTACGATCTCTTCAATCAGCATATAGAGCGGCTCAAAGCGGCCAATGCTGGAGAAGATATGGGGTATGGCATTGATCTCACCAACACGATTGATTTCGATCAAATTCACCTAATCGGCCACTCCAGAGGCGGAGAGCTTGTAGATATTTTCTACCGCCGCGACCGCATGGAGGGGATTTCCAGAATTAGCTCCATCATCCGCATTGCGCCGACAGTGATTCCATACAACCAGGAAGAAGACCCTGAGTTTGGTCCCCAGCCGGGCGCAGGTCCCCATCCCTCTATTCCTGTTGGTATCATCTTGCCTGAGTTTGACGGTGATGTGAGAAGCCTTGAGGGGCAATCCGTATTCGATGAAGTACTCGCAAGCGGCGAAAGTGACTCCATGCTCTCCCTCGTCTTCCTCCGGGGCGCAAACCATAACTTCTTCAACCGCTTCATGGAGCGGGACGAAGGAACCTCCCAAGTAAATCGCCTGACCAGAGCGGAACAAGAAGAGTTCATGATGCAATACGCCGCGGCCTTCCTTGCTGTGGTAAGCGGGAGCCGTGCACCTTGGGGCACATTCGTGGCATCTTATGCACAGCCGCAGACCATGTTCGGCTTCCCGGCAATTGCTTCAACCTATATCCCGGCACCCCGGGCGGTGATTGCAGCGCCATCAGCCTCTACATCTGCGGCAGTGACCACAAGTAATGGCGCCAGTGCAGGGTTTCATGTACAGGCATGGAACGAAGATGGATACTTCAGCCATCCAGGTATCTCCTCAGACGTGCGCTTGCCACTCTATGATCTACAGTGGTCAAGAAACGGCGGCGCGGCTACATTCCCACTCTTAGACGGCAATTTCTCCGCCCATCACGCCCTGTCTCTTTACATTGCGGTAGACTCTTCAAATGATCGTAATCCAGAGGGACACGATCAAGCCCTGACTGTTGTCCTACGAGATACAGCAGGGGAGAGCCGTAGTATCACTATCCCCCGGGGTACAGCAGCTCTCACTTGGAATCCCGGCGGTTTGGAACAGGACGAGTGGAGCGACCACCCACACTGGGTCGGACACATGCCTCTGGGCGAGCTCCGGATCCCTCTTGCTCTATTCGGCGGCATAGACCTCCGTAATATCGCGGAACTCACCGTGTCCTTTGACCAAACAAACACAGGTGCTGTGATGATCTCTGGAATTTATTTGACCTAAGCAAAACGATAGAAAAAGGCTGGTGCTAATGCACCAGCCTTTCTTGTATTGTAAGATATTCTTACTTGATTTCCGCTTTCGCGCCAACTTCTTCAAGTTGCTTTTTAACAGCTTCTGCGTCTTCTTTCGAAACGCCTTCTTTTAGTACAGCTGGGATCGCTTCCACTTTTGCTTTTGCTTCAGCAAGACCAAGACCGGTAAGCTCACGAACCACTTTGATGACTTTGATTTTCTCAGCGCCGAAGTCAGTCATGACAACGTCAAACTCTGTTTTCTCTTCAGCTGCTTCAACAGGAGCCGCTGCAACTGCAACCGCAGCAGGAGCCGCTGCAGATACGCCGAACTCTTCTTCCAGTGCCTTTACAAGCTCAGAAAGCTCTAGTACGGTCATGTTTTTTACTTCTTCAATTAAGGCTGCTACTTTACTCATAATATGATTCCTCATCTTTCATGTAATTGTTTAATTTTTAATGTGTTATGCAGACTTTTTGTCTGCGATTTCTTTCAGTGCAATCGCTAGGCCGCGAATGTTTGCGTTGAGCACTGTTGCAAGTCCTGTGATCGGTGCGATCATGGTACCGAGGACTTGTGCGACAAGTACCTCTTTCGACGGCAGTTTGGATAGTGCTTCTACTTCAGCGGCGGAAATCACTTTACCATCAACGAAACCGGCTTTTACTTGCATCGGTTTGTCTTTGCCTACATATGCGTAGACCACTTTGGCAGCCGCAACCGGATCCTCTGTGTGGATCGCAAGGGCAGTTGGACCCTCTAGGAAAGGATGCAAGTCTGCTAGGTTAGCATCTGTTGTGGAGAAGCGGAGCATGGTGTTTTTGATAACCGTATACTCAACACCGGCTTCACGCATTTTGCGGCGCATTTCCGTATCTGTGGTCACGTCTGTACCTTTGTAGTCCACCAATACACCCGCAACACTGCCTTGCAGCTTTTCAGTCAACAGCTTGACCTGTTCTTGCTTTTCGCTTAGGATTTTTGCACTTGGCATTCTCAAATTCACCTCCTTCTTTTTTATAGGATTGCGTTCGAGAAGCCAAATAAAAAATGCCCTCTCGTCCGATGACGTAGAGGACACATGCAAAACATGTGAAAGCGCGGTTTCAAACCCGCACTAAACTCCTCGGCAGGGATTATGGGATGTTACACCCGCCTGCTGTCTCTGGAACGCTTTGTTAGTATACAGAAAATATCTTGCCATGTCAAGGCTTACGCTTTACATTTTGCCGGAAAGCGTGTAGGATACCTTTGTAGGGGCGGCTTGTAGCCGCCTGCGAGAGGAGAATCCGCTTATGATTTTCGCCATTGACGCAGGGAATACCTATATTGTAGCAGGGGGGCTTACAGAGGACACAGTCTCTTTTGTCAGCACCTTGTCTACCGATAAGAATAAGACCGGGGATGAGTATGCCATCCTGCTGCGTAATCTCCTTATGCTGCATGCGATTGACAGCAGAGAGATTCAGGGAGCGATTATCTCTTGTGTGGTGCCGTCTCTCACTGCCAAACTGCGGGATGCCATCGAACAGGTGACAGGGAAACGTGCGCTGGTTGTTGAGCCCGGAGTGAAGACCGGGCTCAATATTCTGCTGGATAACCCCGGGCAGATGGGTAGCGACCTAGTCTGTGTCGCCGTAGGTGCAAAGGGATATTATCCTCTGCCTGTGGTCACCGCCGACATGGGAACTGCAACGATTTTAGGTGTGTTAGACAAAGCCGGCAACTATATCGGCGGCGCGATCTGTCCCAGTATGCCCCTTTCTCTAGAGGCTCTCGCTTCCGGGACGAGTCAGCTGCCGAATATCGAACTCACACCACCTGCAAAAGTGATTGGTCGCAGTACGGTAGAATGTATGCAAAGCGGGCATCTCTACGGTTTTGCCTCCATGCTTGATGGAATGCTTGATCGCTTCGAAGCAGAACTCGGAGAGACACCTACAGTTGTCTTCACGGGTGAGCATGCGTCAATTGTGGCGCAGCTTTGCAGACGGGACTCCATTGTGACAGATCCGCACTTGATCCTGCGAGGTTTGTGGCTGATTTACGAACGGAATTGCAAGTAGGGATGTGAACTATGAAAGCAAAAATTGTACCCATATCGCTCATCACAGCCTTGGCTTTGTTATATCTATTGCCTTTTCTGAATCAGTTCCTTTCGTGGCACCCACCCATCCCTCGCGCGGGGTCGCTCATCTACAGTTTGATTTTCCTATGCCTATGGGGCGTATTTTTATGGTACAGCATAAAAAGAAAGTCAAAAGGACTGGTAAGACTGTATCAACTATTCTGGCTCCTGATGACATTACTCCGCCCCTTCATTTTTGTGCAAATGTTCTTTGGTGTTATACTACGTATCCCATTTGTCGAGACACTCATACGTGTGCCCCTCCTTCTTGAGCCTCCGCTGGGCGGACTCTGGATGTTTGGGATGCCTGAGTCCTCAACCTTTTTTGGCCTGCCTCTGCTCATGTTTATATTGGGGATTGTTGCAAAACGAAAGTTTATGAAATAAGTGCTAGGCCATATAAACGGCGCGGCGGATGGGTGCTTCCGATCCCCCTATGCCTTCAAATGGCTGAGGAGATTAATCTGTTCATTCTCGCCAATGAGCACGAGGAGGTCTGCGTGTTCAAATATATAATCCGCCTTCGGAGCTATGATCACCTCTTCTTCCCCATCTACGTTTGCTTTCTTGACTGCCGCCACAACACAGCCGTATTTGCGGCGGATGTCGATCTCGCCGATGCGCTTGCCTTCCCATTTGAGGGGGGCGATAAGCTCAGAAACGCCATAGGTGTCGGAGAGTTCCAAGGTATCGATCAAGTTGAGTTCCGCCACGTTTACGGCGAGGCGGGCGCCTGCTTCGTGTTCGGGGATGATGACTTGATCTACGCCGATCTTCTGGAGTATTTTCTTGTGCTGTTCGTCCCGGGCTTTGCTGATGATCTGTTTTACACCCAGCTCTTTGAGCGCTAAGGCGATGAGTACGCTATCTCCGACATTTTCTCCAACGGCTACAATTGCACAGTCATAGTTGTGCCCACCGAGGGTACGCAGTATCTTTACATCTGTGGCGTCCGCGATGATGGCGTGGGTGACCACTTCTGACACGTTTTGGATGTTGTGTTCAACTTTGTCCATTGCGAGGACCTCGTGTCCCAAGTCTGAGAGCTTTTTGGCAACGGCGCTGCCGAATCTGCCGATGCCGATGACGAGAAAGGATTTCATGGTGTTTGCCTCCTGAATGTGTGGTATATAAAGGCTCCTTTTCCAACTGACGCCCCAAGAGCGAAGCGATTGGCATGGCGGAAGGGATGCCTGTGGTGCAAAGGAGCCGTCCGCGAAGCAGGCTGAGGATTTCCCTTTTGCAAGCTCAAACGAATTTGAATCCTCCGTCAGGCTTCGCCTGCCACTTCCTTTGGAAAAGGAGGCTTTGGTCTATGCACCTAATACTAAAAATACTAAATTGCTAGACGCTATCCAATAATCACATGTTCTGTTGGATATGTGTAATTCACAGACCCCCTGCCGCGCATCATGAAGGCGATGGAGAGACTCAGGATACCGATTTTACCGAAGAACATCAGACACATGAGCAGTATTTTTTCTGCACGTCCAACTGCGTCTAGCACACCTATAGATAGTCCTGCTGTGCCGTATGCGGAAGCGGTTTCGAAGATTGCGCTAATCAGGCTCACACCCTCGGTGCGGAAGAGAAAGATGCTGCCGGCTAGGACAATCAGTATGCCGATAGACACAAGGGTCATGGCGTTGATGATCTGTCCCGGGGCTATTTTTCTGCCGAAGACAACCAAGTCCTGCCGTCCGCGGAGTACAGAGATGGCAGAGAGGACTAAAATCCCGATGGTGACCGTTTTCACACCCCCAGCCGTAGAGCCGCTTGAGCCGCCGATGAACATGAACAGGATGGAGAGGAGCTTTGTGTCTTCTGTCAAGGTAAATTGCCCGATCACATCAAAGCCCGCCGTCCGGGTACTGATGGATTGAAAGAAGGAGACCAAAAAGCGCTCTCCCACTGGGAGACTGCCAAGGCTGTTTGGATTGTGCCATTCCATGAGCAGATACATGAGCATCCCGCTTAGGACTAAGATTCCTGTAATGATGAGTACCAGTTTGGTGTAGATATGGAACCGTTTGAGTCTGCGTCTGTTTAGAATGTCGCCCCAGACATAAAAGCCGGTGGAGCCGACGAGGATCAGGATTGCCATGGTAAACAGGACAACCGGACTCCCTGCAAAGGTCTCCATGCCGGAGAACATGCCGTGGGTTCCCATCAGGTGGAAGCCTGCATTGCAAAATGCCGAGACCGCGAGGAACACGCCGCGCCAAATCCCGCCGCCCCAGCCGAATTCTGGGATGAAGTGGACGGATAAAATGATGGCGCCTGCCAGTTCAAAGAGCAGGGTGCCGATTAGCACCCGCTTTACGAGGGTGACCACTCCATCCATTTCGTCTAGGTTCATGCTCTCCATCATCACAAGCCGCTCTCTTAGACCGAGGCGTCTGTTTAGCATGAAATAGAAGATGGAGATAATACTCATAAAGCCGAGACCGCCGATTTGGATCAGAACTAGGATTACGGCTTGGCCGAAAAAGCTCCAGTGGGTGACTGTATCAACCAGGGTGAGTCCGGTTACGCTGATGGCGGAGACTGCGGTGAAGAGGGCTGTGAAAAAATCTGTCCGCCCGGCTGCCCTCTGGGCGATGGGGAGCGTCAGAAGGAGCGCTCCTGCGAAGATGATGGCCAGAAAGGTGAGGACGATGATGCGGGTGGGGCGCATGCGGCGGATTTTTCTCTCGCTCCAAGCGAGGAGGCGGTATCGTTTCATGCGGGATCATCTGCTCCATTTTTCATGATGGGCTTAGTATACGCCTCTTGATCTGGGAAAGCAAGGCCATTTATCCACTGCTTTTTAAGCGGACTTGCTTTCTTTTTTGCCTGAAATGGGAGAAACGGATGCTGTAGAGACCCCTTTTTGTACCTGTTTGCACCTTTTCTGTGTAGAGCTTTTTGTCGGTTCTCCTTTTGAAAGTTCTGTTTTTTGTGCATTTTCCATCTTTTCCAATGTGTTCGTTAAATTTTTATTCTGACTTTGTTTTTGTTTCGGCTTTTCTCGTGTTTTGTGTGAAAAAGGGCGGGATAGGGTGAGGATGTTCTCTGCTTTTATTATACCAGATTGGGATGAACCGGGCGAACGAGTTGGGGGGGGCTGCTTTGGGGTTGGCGGGACGATGCGGGCGGGCATCTCTGCAAAGTAAGGCCATTTGCCCACTCCCTTGTTTATTATCTATTCTGCATAGACCTCCCACTATGGGAGATGCTTCTTTGTAGAACAAATGCGTTGAAATGTCCGTGCTTTCATGCTATGCTATCATCGGTATGAAATGTCATATATCAACATTTGAAGGTGTTTTTCGGAGGATGAGGATTCAGTATGGAAACAGTACAAAATATATTGTTAGCTTTAGGCGGCTTAGGACTGCTTTTGTTTGGGATCAAAATGATGTCAACGGGGCTCGAAGTAGTTGCCGGAGATCGACTGCAAGTCATTTTGAAACGGGCGACATCGAATCGCTTTTTAGCGGCAATTGTCGGTATCATCGCAACAATTGTCATCAATAGCTCCACTGCTGTATCTATTATCACAGTCGGCTTTGTCAATGCGGGACTCATCAACTTGACTCAGGCAATCGGCGTGCTCCTCGGCATCAATGTGGGGACCACATTCAGCGCCCAGCTCATTGCCTTCCGGATTGACGCCTATGCGCCCATCTTTATGTTCATCGGTGTTGTGATGTATCTATTCTTCAAGAAAAGAAGCATCCGGAATATCGGTTATGTTGTACTAGGCTTTGGTATTCTGTTTTTCAGTATCACCGTCATGGGCGACGCCCTCCGGGTGTTCCGTACTCATCCGGCATTCATTGAAATGATCTCCGGTATTTCGAATCCATTCCTTGCACTGCTGATCGGCTTTCTGTTTACAGTTGCTGTCCAAAGTTCCTCCGCCACGATGGGTCTTTTGGTCACGCTGCATCTCAATGATGTTCCCATTCCGTTTGAGGCCTCCGCTTTCATCATACTCGGTGCGAACATTGGGACAAGCATTACGGCGATCATTGCGTCTATCCCCGCAAGCCGGGATAGTAAGCGTACCGCCTTATTCCACGTGACCTATGATCTGATCGGCAGCCTTGTGTTTGGTTCGTTGATTCTCCTTGTACCCGGCATTTTGGTTTGGTTCCAAACAACTTGGGCGGAAAGCGCCCGACAGGTTGCCATGTTCCATACTTTATATAATGTTGCTACACTTATCCTCTTGATCCCCTTTGTCACCTTGCTTGCTAAGTTGATGCAGACGATTGTCCCTGTCAGACCTGATGAGACGAATGAGATTCATGAACGAAAGTTGATTTACCTCGAAGCAAAAGCACCTGTGACTCCTACCCTCGCGGTTGTGAACGCCCAGCTTGAGATTGTCCGCATGGGGAAAATTGCCAATGAAAACTTGAGTTTAGCCTTGAAGTCATTCTTCGAGGGGAGTGAGGACGCAGCGAATAAAGTTTTTGAAAATGAGAAGACGATTAATTTCCTAAATCATAGTATCACATCTAAATTAGTTGAAATCAATAACATGCCCTTATCTACCCATGACGCCGAAAAAGTGGGCGGTATGTTTGGGGTTTTGTCTGATATCGAGCGGATTGGTGATCATGCTGAGAATATTGCGGAATACGCCATCGCGATGAAAGAGGGCAATTTGAAGTTTTCTGAGGTTGCATCCCAAGAATTGGTCAGCTTAAGCGAATACGCCGCAAAGAGTGCAATCAGCGCAGTAAACACCTTTGAGCGGGAAGATAAATTCCAGCTCAGACAAGTAGAAACCCTAGAGGAAAAGGTAGACGAGCTCTCTGTGGAGTTTACTGAAAATCATATCAAGCGCCTGAAAACAGAGCATTGTGAGCCGGTGAGCGGGGTTATCTTTGTTGATATGATTAACGATCTGGAGCGGATCGCCGATCATGCGGAAAACATTGCACACTCTATCGTGTCTGATCGGCAGAAGCGAACTGCATCCTCTAAATAGCAAGACATTGACAATACTACAGGGCAATTTGGACCCTGTAGTATTTTTTTATTTACAATCTCATCTCTCTCCTATATAATAGCATATAATAATAAACGCTAACAAAACACAGCAATTGCTAAAAGGAGTTTGTAAGATGAGTAAAACTGGGATTTGTGTCATTGGTTCCGGCAGAGCCGGTATGATCCACGCAGTCAATTTTGTCAAAAACGTTCCAAACGCAAGACTTGTTGCCATAGTCGATCCGGTGGAAGAGGTGGCTAAAAACGCCTGCGGGACTCTCGGAATCGATACCTATTACACAGACTACAAACAGGCTTTAGAGGACAAGAATGTAGACGCCATTGTCATTGTCACGCCTACTAAGTTCCATGTGGATATCGCGGTAGACGCTGCAAACGCCGGGAAGCATATTCTTTGTGAGAAACCCATGGCGATGACTGTTCAGGAGTGCCGGAAAATGAACGAGGCCGCGGCTCGGAACAAAATCGCCTTGCAACTGGGCTTTATGCGCCGCTTTGACGCTGGTTTTATCGAGGCGAAGGAGATTGCGGATACCGGGGCAATCGGCGATGTGGTCATGGTGCGGTCGAATACCCGAGGCCCCAGTGTGCCCCAGCCGTGGATGTATGATATCAAGAAGTCTAACGGCCCCTTGGCTGAGGTGAATAGCCATGATATCGATACCTTGCGCTGGTTTACGGGCAGTGAGTTTGCCTCTGTCTATGCCATTGGCGGGAATTTCCGTTCTCCGGCGGCGAAGGTGGAATTTCCTGATTTTTATGATAATGTAATCCTCTCTGCAAGCTTTGAGAACGGGATGCAGGGCATGATCGATGGCGCACAGGGTGTTGGTTATGCCTATGACTCCCGTGTGGAGATCTTGGGCACAAAAGGCTGTATCTACGTAGGGCGGGTCAATGACAATGCCGTTGTTACCTGTACGGCTGATACCAAGCATGGGACCTATCCCCTCGTACACAGCTGGACGAAGCTCTTCCGTGAGGCTTATCTGGCAGAGGATATTGCCTTTGTGGAGTGTATCCAAAATGATACCCCGCCGAAGGTCACAGGACATGATGGGGAGATGGCAGTGAAGGTGGTAGACGCGGGGAATTTGTCTATTGTAGAGAAGCGAATTGTACACTTAAACGAAGGGGAGTAATCAATATGACTATGCTTGCAGCACGACTATATGGCAAAGGCGATTTGCGCTTGGAACGCGTTCCTGTTCCTGAAATTGGTGATGATGAAATTCTGCTCCGCGTGAAGGCCGCCACAGTGTGCGGTACGGACTTGCGCATGTTTCAAAATGGTGCGGCTGGGGCTTCTCCTGAACACCCCTTGATACTCTGTCACGAGTTTGCGGGTGTGATTGAGAAAGCTGGTAAACATGTGACATGTTATGCCCCCGGTCAGAGAGTAGCCGTAGCGCCGAACTTTGGCTGCGGCATCTGTGATCGCTGTGTGGCTGGCGAGAGTCACCACTGTCCGGAGCTTCTTGCCCTTGGTGTACACATCGATGGCGGTTTTGCAGAGTTTGTCCACATTCCGGCGGCGGCTGTGCGGCTGGGGAATGTGACGCCGCTTATGGACAATGTGAGTTTTCTCGCCGGTTCCGGGAATGAGGCTTTCTCTTGCGTTTACAATGCCTTTGAGCGGTATGATGTGAACCCCGGTGAGACTGTTGTGATCATCGGTGCGGGTGCCATTGGGCTCATGCATGCGAAGCTTGCGATTATGGCGGGGGCGGCGAAGGTGATTTTTAACGACTTGTCACAAGATCGTTTGGACGAATGCGTGGCTCTTGAGCCTTCTGTGATTGCTGTGAAAGATCATCTCTTGGAGCGGGTCATGGAAGAGACAAATGGAGCAGGGGCTGAGGTGATTATCACCGCTTGCAGCGCCGCTGCCGCACAGCGGAACTCTTTTGAACTGGCGGCCTTAGACGGCAGAGTAAACTTCTTCGGCGGACTTCCCAAGGGGAAATCTCATGTGGAGCTTGATACGAATATTATCCACTATAAGCAACTGAGCGTTACCGGGACAACTCGGGCATCTCTGCACCACTTTAGGAAGACCCTCCATTTCATTTCCACCGGTCTTGTGGATGTGGATCCGCTTGTGACACATACCTTCTCTCTCAGCGAAATTGACAAAGCCTTTGAAAATGCTGCGAATGCGGTTGGTCTGAAGCAAGCGATTGTATTCTAAAATCGAAAGGGTGAACTGTCTATGAACTATTTAATCGGCGTTGATCTAGGTACACAGGGTACGAAAACCTCTCTTTTGGACGAACACTGTCAGATTATCGCGGAAGCTTTTGAACCCTCTCGGCTGATCCACCCAGAACCCGGTGCCGTGGAGCAGGATCCGGAGGAGATGCTAGGCTCTGTTCTGCGGACAATCCGGCAAGTTGTGGAATCTTCCGGCATTGACCCAAGCCATGTGGCGAGCATTGGCGTAGACGGACAGATGGCTGGGATCATGGGGATAGACCGAGGGGGTATGGCTGTCACGCCCTATGACAGTTGGCTTGATACTCGCTGCGGGAAGTATCGGGAGCCTTTCCTCCGCTTTGGAGAAGAGGCTGTGATCTCTCTCACGGGGGCGCCTGTTACTTATGCCCATGGGCCGAAGAAACTCTGGTGGAAATATGAGCGGCCTGAGGTGTATGCGAAGATTCACAGCTTCATCCTCCCTGCTGTCTATTGCATCATGCAGATGTGCGGCCTCTCCGGTGAGGAAGCGTATACAGACTATACTTACATCCACTTCTCCGGCTTCGCTGACACCGCCCATAAGCGTTGGTCACAAGAACTTCTAGATGGGCTGGATATGGATGCCTCTAAAATGCCGCGGATTGTAAAGCCTTACGACAAAGTCGGCGGCCTTACGCCTGAGATGGCGGCAGTGTGCGGCTTACGTCCCGGCACACCCATGGTAGCTGGCTGCGGGGATTCGGCGGCCTCTAGCTTTGGGGCTGGGATTATACGTCCGGGTCTGGTTTTTGATATCGCGGGGACGGCTTCTGTCTTGGCCTTTGCAACGAGTGAATTCACCCCGGATGTGAAACATAAAACCCTCATCTTCGCGTCTTCTGTGCTTGATGATCTGTATACCCCTTTGGCTTACATCAATGGCGGCGGGATGTGTTTGAAGTGGTTGCGAGACGATGTGTTAAACAAAGCATACACCTATGATGAGCTGGGTAAACTGGCCTCAGAGGTCGCGCCGGGTAGTGAGAATCTGTTCTTCTTGCCCCATTTTTCCGGTCGTGTATGCCCCAATGACACCTATGTGCGCGGAAGTTATGTCAACCTAAGCTGGCAACATAAAACCGCCCACCTATACCGCGCTATTTTGGAGGGGATTACGTATGAGTATGGCATTTACGCTGATATCATCCAAGATCTCTCGCCTTCGACTAAGCTAGAGCGGATCATCAGTGTGGGCGGCGGCTCAAACAGTCAGGTGTTCGGACAAATTAAGGCGGATGTGCTGGGTGCGCCGGTGTCTACGATCCGGCAGGCGGACACGGCTGCTTTGGGTTGTGCTGTCATTGCGGGATATGGGGTTGGGCTCTATAACAGTTTGACCGCCCCCATTGAAGCAGCCTCTGCGATCCGCGCTACCATAGAGCCAAATCCAGAGCTCTATGATTTCTATCAGGCGCGGAAGGATCTCTATGGGGATATCTTCCCGGCGCTCCATGGGGTGTATGAAAAGCTCGGCAATCTGTAGCGGAAAGGAAGGATTTTCATGAGCCGTCCGATTTTGTTTGCGGAAGAGCGGAAGGAAGAGATTATCCGTCTATTGGGAGAGCGTACAAAACTGCTTATCCCGGAGCTTTGCGCACACTTTGACGTATCCCCCGCTACAATCCGGAACGATCTGCGAGACTTAGAGCAAGCAGGCCGTCTAAGGCGGACGCATGGAGGGGCGATTCCCCTTGTGAAGGCTGCTTTTGAGCTCACCTCTCGCAGTAAGGAGGATGAGCACATTGAGGAAAAACGCCGGATTGCTCTTTTTGCCGCCTCTCTGATTGAAGATGGGGACACAATTCTGCTGGATACGGGTACCACTACGATGGAGCTTGCGAAGCTTTTGGGTACGAAGAATGGACTTACCATTGTGACAGGTGATATCAAAATCGCTCTTCTCTTGGAAGAGCGAACAAATGCTTCTGTCTTTCTGCTGGGCGGGATGCTCCGGCGGAATTTCCACAGCACCACGGGTGCCTCTGCCATCGCGCAGATTGCGGATGTGAATGTAGACAAGGCCTTTATGGCGGCAAATGCGCTGTCCATCGAACGGGGGTTCACCACGCCTTCCATTGATCTTGCCAATGTGAAAAAGGCGATGATCTCTGCGGCGTCTACTGTGGTGTTCCTCGTGGACTCTCACAAGCTCGGCCGGGTGAGTTTTGCGCATTTTGCGGATTTGGAGGATGCGGATAAGCTGGTACTGGATTCCGGTGCTGAGCCGCAGTTTTTGGAGCAACTTCGGGATCGGTATGGGGATTTGGATGCTTGTGTGGTTTAGACTCTGTGCAAGTGGTTCATTTGCTGTAAATTTGTGATCTTTGCGGCTGAATTTGTAAGGTATCTTATCATTTGAACAAGACAGACTGTTGTCGTGTTTGCTGTGGTATGATGAGTGCAAAAAAAGGTTGTGGATAAGAATGAACCAAGAAATTATCAAACGAGCGGAAGCGTTAATCAATGCAAAAGCAGGGTTTAAGGACGAATTCGGCATGGAGGGTTATGCCGCACTTTCGCTTATTGACGCAAATGGCTATCCCTCCGCTACTACATTCGCCATTGCCCAAGCCGATGGAATCAATTGGCTAACTTTTGGCACCTCACTTGGCAGAGGTTATGATGAGCGTATAGGCAAAAACAACAAAGCTTGCGTTTGCATCAATTCTGACGCGTATACCATCAATCTTGTGGGTACAGTTGAAGCGCGCACTGATATTGAGACTAAAAAAGCTACATGGATCCCAAATTCTGCAATGGACAACCATTGGAGCGGCCCTGATGACCCCAATATGTTAGTTCTGCGTTTTACAACGGAACGCTATACCATATTTTTTGCAGATGATGGAAGTTACGCCGCAGACACTTTGAAAAGTCCAGAACCAAAAACTGCACCTGTGATTGAGCCTATGCTTCAGTTTGATAGACAATGTGAAGAAGCAATCGAACTATATAAAAAGGCCTTTGGGGCGAATGTTATTGTGTTTATGCGCTTCTCTGATGCAGATCCGAAAGATTGGTCGTCTGATAGCCCGGATGATCAAAACCTTATATATCATGCGCAACTCATGATCGGCAATCAGCGTATTCTCTTATGCGATAACCTATTTAATGAGCTGCCAAGAGGGCATTCCGTATACCCCGTTATCACATTCCAAACCGCTAATGAAGTTCAGGCTGCTTATGATGTTTTGCTTGACGGTGCAACGGTCATAACTCCAATTGGTGAGACGACATACTGTGCCTGTGTTGCCACTCTTGTTGATAAATTCGGCATACATTGGGATTTGATGGCTGCATGGTCTTAAAGGTTTTCTACAGTAGGAAAAGCCAAAGTCCCGGTATGATACATCATACCGGGACTTTGTATTTTTGTGGAAAATATCATGATCCTCTACAATGGCCTACAAATCTCAAGCACATTGCCGTCCGGGTCTGTGAACAGGCACACCCGCATACCGAGTTGGGGTAGGTCAATGGGGCCATAGACGATGGGTACCTCGTGTGCCTCAAAATGTTTTGCCCACTCGTCTACATCGTCTACCATGAAGGCCAGATGGACATAGCCGATTGGCTCACAGTCGCTCTGAACTGATTCCGGCTTTACGGACTTGCCGTGGAAGTTGAATAACTCTAAGCGAGATCCACCGGGGATGTCAAAGTAGACTAGGTCTTTGGGGCCGTCTTCTACTGTCTCCAAATGGGGGAAGCCCAAAATGTCGCGATAGAACTTTGTTGATTTTTCGATATCAGATATACTGATCGAAACGTGCTCGATTCCTTTGATAATCAAGGGAACACCTCCAAGCATTCTCTCTAGAATACGATTTTCTCTTTTACTTCCGGCCCTACAAGCACCTTGACTAGCTTGGTGTTTGTTTGGAGTTCACGGAGGGCGTCCTCAAGTTCTGAGAGGGGTACCACCATGGAGCACATGGGGGATGGGTCGATCCTCTTATACTTGAGCAGGTCGATGGCAATGCCCCAGTCGTTGCCGATGCCAGCGCAGGAGCCGGATACTTTTTTCTCGCCCAGTACGAAAGCAAAGGGAGAGAGGGCAGCTTTGTCATCTTCCGCGCAGATGCCGAATGCTTCCAGTTTTCCGCCGCGACGGAGCATTTCGAAGGCTTGCTCATAGGTTTTCGATGTGCCAACAGCCTCGATCACATAGTCTGCGCCGATGCCGTTGGTGAGTTCGAATACTTTAGCTACTACATCTTTCTCTTCCATGAAGTTGATACAGTAATCAATACCCATTTGCTTCGCGATCTCTAAACGGCCTGGGTTTCCGCCGATGATGATGACAGGTGCTGCACCGCGGAGTTTTGCCATCGCGGCGTGGAGAACGCCAAGGCCGTCTCCAAGGACGACCACGCTTGAACCAAGCTCGCAATCCATCCGCTTGGAGGCTTGGATTGTCGTGGTGAGGGGTTCAATGAAGGCCGCGTCATAGTCGCTGATTTCGTCCGGGATCACATAGCAGTTTTTGCCCGGCGCTTTCACATATTCTGCAAAACCGCCATTGGTGTGAATGCCGAGTTGAGTGAAGGTTTGACAGAGGAGTCCATCGCCTCTGCGACAGAAGTAACAGGTGCCGCAGCATAGGCAGAGGTCAACTGCCACACGATCGCCGACTTTTAGGCCGACTACGTCTTCGCCTAGCTCTTCTACAACGCCCCAGAACTCGTGTCCCACAATTAGGGGAAGTTTCTCGGCTGCGTATTTCCCTGTGAAAATGCTCCAGTCTGAGCCGCAGATGCCGCAATATTTGACTTTAATCAAGACTTCGTCTTTGCTGATGGCGGGTACCGGAACATCTTTGTAAACCATGTTGTTCGGTGATTCTATTACTTGCGCTTTCATCATTCTCATGCGTTCAAATCTCCCTTTCTAGATGGTAAATAGCTTGTCGCTTCTGCCTTCGTATGGCGCGTGGATCAGAAGCGGCTTTAGGTAATCCATTACCTTGTCAACACCGTCTGCACGGCTCATGGTGACATCTTCATGCTCGTAGGACAAGACGCCGGTGTAGCCGATCATGGCGAGTTCTGTGATGACTTTTCTCCAGTTTACGTCGCCCCAACCTGGAATCCGGAAGCGGAAGGCGCGGTCTAGTCTGCCCCACTCGCCCTGCATAAGAACGCCGCCTTTGCCTACGTTATGTGCAACCACCTCCGCGTCTTTCGCGTGGACGTGGAAGATGCGGCCTGCTAGTTCGTTGATGAAGGTTTCCACATAGAGGCCAAGATAGGTGAGGTTTGCCGGGTCTAGGTTGATGCCGAGGCATGGATGGTGATCGACTAGCTCAATGGCGCGCTTTGCGGTGTGTACGTCATAAATGAAGTTGTTTGGATGAGGCTCCACTGCGAATTTCACGCCATACTCTTTGAATTTGTCTAGGATTGGGCCGAAGAGGTCTACAAAATGGCCTTCACATACTTCCCAGCCTTTTGCGTGGGGGAACGGGAAATAGCGTCCGAAGTTTTCGATACCTGTGAAGCCGATGACAACGTCAACTTCCAACTCATTGGCCAGTTGGGCTGAACGGACTAGGCTCTCTGTGCCAAATTTGATTTTTTCTTCTTTGGTACCCTTGAAAATACCGTCTGTGTCCTCGCCCCATGGACCCATGATGAGGAGGGAATCCGCGTGGTTACTGAGGGCTGAGATGAAGAGTCCATGATCATGAACCATTTGCTTCATTTTCTTCGCGTTTCCGTTTTGGAGCATTTCAACTGCATCGCATTGACCATTGCCGTCATAGGTTGCAATCTCAATCGCTTCGTAACCCTTGTCCGCTACCATTTTACATACTTCTTCTAATGGCTTTTCTGAGTAATTTTGTGCAACAAATCCTAGTTTCATTTTCAGTGCCTCCCAATGTATTAAAATTATTTTGTATTATAGATATAATCTCCAAGTTCACTCATCATCGAGTTGATGTGAACAAACTTCGGGAAAATCCGCTCATACTGTTCTACATGATCCGCTACAGGCTTGATCTCATGCTCTGTTTGGTGGAGTTTTGGGATGTTGCCATAATCTTCCCATAGGCCTAGAGCCACAAATCCGATCCCGGCGGCACCCACAGATGCGGCATCTTGGTCGATGTTGGTTTTGAGGATGGTCATGTTGAAGATATCGGCAAACATTTGCATCCAGAAGGGGCTCTTGCTCCCGCCGCCGCAGAATAGCATTTCGTCTGCTAGGCTTACTTGCTCTTTGAGATTCATAAGTGACATTTTTAAATTGAGGGAAATCCCTTCCATGGTTGCGCGTACCATCTCTTCTCTTGTGGTGCCAAGAGAAAGATTTAGGAATGCACCCCGGATATGGGGGCTTTTATCTTGTGAGGTACCGCCGGCAAGGCTTGGGTTAAAGAGTACGCCACCGCTGCCAATTGGTACGGATTTTGCCATTTCCGTCATCTCTATGTAGGCTTCTTCCTTGTCTAAGTCTTTACAGACCGTATCCCTCACCCAGCGGAGTGAACTTCCGCCGGAGAAGATGGAGAAAGCTGAGGTGAACATCCCCGGTGCAATGTGTGCGAAGACGTATGGCTTACGCATGGGGTCTAGAATCGGTTTTGCGGAGTTTACGGCAATCCAGCTGGAGGAACCTAGGGATGTGTAACAGTTCCCCTCGCCTTCACCCACAGCGCCCAGTGCCATACAGGCGTTATCTACCCCGCCGCACGCGACTAGGGTCGCTGTGCTGAGGCCTAGCTCAGAGGCTGCTTCTGTTGTAAGGTTTCCTATGACATGACTAGACTCAACCAGTTCCGGGAAAATCTCTGCTGGAAGTCCTGCTGCTTTTAGGAATGTGTCGCTCATTTTTCTGCCTGCTAAATCATACGCGCCCGTGCCGGAGGCGTATGAGTAGTCGGTGAAGAATTGGCCTGTTAATTTGAAGTTGATGTAATCTTTCGAACCGAGGACTTTATGAATGCGGGAGAAAATATCCGCTTGATGCTTTTGCATCCACATGAGCTTGAAGACGGAATAACAGGGGGCCGGGAATCCATTTCCTGTTGTCATGTACCAGTCTGTGGGATCCACTTTTTGGAAGAACTCCGCCACTTCAGCCACAGCCCGGGTGTCTGACCAGATGGGTACACCTTCTAATAGGGTATTCCCCTCTTTGTCGATGGGAACTGCCACTAGGCTATGCCCGGACAGGGCAATACAGGCCACATCTTCGCCTCGGTTTCCGCTTTCCTTGAGGAGCAGCTTTGTACTCTCTACAACCCCGTCCCACCAGTGGGCGGGGTTTTGTTCGTGCATGTCAGTTCCGGGATAAGAGGTTTCATACTCTACAAAAGTTTTCGCAAGGGTGTTTGCTTTTTCATCGTAGAGTGAGGCCTTCACGCCGCCTGTGCCTAAATCGTAAGCAATGATTGTCTTCATTAAACCTTATCTCCTTTAGGCATTGGCCTTGAAGTATTCGATAATCTCAAGGGCTGATTTTGTATTGATTCCGAAACGCTCTACGCCCATTTCGCAGAGGGCGATAAACTCTTCAGGTGTGCGGATGCCGCCGGCAGCTTTGATTTTGATCCGGTCGCCGCAGATGGTTTTCATCATGCGGATCCGCTCTACATTTGCGTCTCCCGGAACCCAGCCTGTGCCTGTTTTGACGAAGTCTGCGCCGCTCTCTATGACAAGTTCGCAGGCTTTTTTGATCTCTTCATCTGTGAGGACATTGATCTCAATGATGACTTTTATGAGGACATGATCTGGTGTCTCTTTGATGATCTGGACAAGTTCATCCAGCACATAATCGTATTCCTTGTTGCGGAAACGCCCTACGTTCATGACGATATCCATCTCTTCCACGCCGTCTGCCACAAGGGCTCTCGCTTCTGCGCGTTTGATCTCTGTCTTGTGTCCGCCGGAGGGGAAGCCAACAGGCGCTCCTACATATACGTCTGGCATGTCTTTTAGCATTTCGGACAGTAGTTTTGTCCAACTGGGTAAGGTATGGATGTTGATGAAGCGATATTCCTCTGCATATTTCACGAGTTCTTCTATGTCGCTTTTTGTATGCTGGGTTCGGACTGCGCTTATGTCAATGAGCCTCGCGGCCTCACGTGGGGTCATGGTCATAATCCTCTCCTTCAAAATGGAACAGGCATATCCTTGCCCTGTCCCATAAATAATCGTATAAAAAACCTATCACAAAAGGCCAAAGTTGTCAATACAACTTTGGCCTTTTGTGATAGTTCCCTCTATTTGTTATAACAAATTGTGCAGAATGCTACTTCACTTTACGGACGATTTTCCATATAGACGGCATACTCATATTTGTCGCCCAAAATGCGGATGTGTGCAAACTCTATAGGCCGATTATGGGTGCTATAGGTCACACGTTTGCTGACTAAGAGAGGCCAGCCGACGGGTACGTTTAAGATTTGCGCCTCAGAGAAATTAGTCACACCGGCGCTTAGGTTTTCTATCGCGCTTGCTAAGACGATGTGATACTCTTTTTCTAAGAAACTGTACAGAGATCCGATCTGCTCGCCGCAACGCTCTATTCCCGGAACAAGTCCTTCCAGTAAATAGTTCGTCATGATGGCGATGGGTTGTTCGTTGGCGCACTGCACCCGCTGGATGCGTACGACAAAATCACCCTCACGGATCTCTAGGGCTTGCGCGACTCGTTTTCCGGCCTCGACCCGGTCTATGTGTATGCTCTTGGTACTCACGGCGAGTCCCTTGCTCTTTAGGGTTTCACTGATGGAAGTGAGTCCGTTGAGCCGCTGAACAGTTGTAAAGTCCAGCACCTCTGTTCCCCTGCCCTGCTCCGCTTTCACATAGCCGTCTTGGGCGAGGAGTTCCAGAGCGCGGCGTACCGTTGTTCTGGAGACGGAAAAACGCTCTTCAATGATGCGTTCCGGCGGAAGGAGTTCGCCGGGCTTGTATTCCCCGTCTCGGATTTCTTGCTTTAGAATACTATACACTTTTTTGTACTCGGGTTGCTTCATGATCTTTGCCCCCACAAGACTTGTTTCTTTTTTTGTGACAAATTTTCATGGCGAAAGACAGTGTGTCCCGATCTGAGAAGCGGACTCTCTGGCTTCGCCGCATACTTAAAAGGTTTGTACTTCGAATCCAAACACCCTAGCTGTTTGGGTCAAGATTGGGATTTGGTCACCTTGGATCAGGATGGCGTGATGGGAAGACAGGGCATCCATCACGGCGTGACCGTTGTCGTTTTTGTAGTGCAAGAGTGCGCCGTTGCGGCAATCAGAGCCGGGGTACTGCACATAGTCTGCAATCTCACATTCGATGAGTGTGAGGTTTTTCATGTCTGCATGCAGTTTCGCCAAGGTGACAGGGCCTTCCGCCATGCGGCAGTCCACCATGATGGCATTCTCACCCACAATTTCTAACACGCGGGGACGAAGCGTCCAGCTTGTGCAGAAGCTTTGGGGTGCGAGACCAAAATAGCCGCAGTGTACGCCTAGGGCATGGTTGTCTGAGTTTGGAATGTCCGGGAAGTGATCGATCTTCTCGTGTTTCAGCGCCGCCATACCGACGAGGAAGGGGTAAATGTTGGTCATCATCATAGGCTTTTGCAGGATGGAGTAGAAGATATACTTGCTGATGAGGGTTAAGGTGTCCCCCTCGCAAGCCCATAGGATTTTGTCCCGCTCGTATAGCATATTCCAAGCGAGACATGGTGTGGTCTCGCTGAGGAAGGACTCGTTCAAGCAGTTCGCACCAACGCCTTCTACAGACCCCACTTCTGCGATTGTCTCTTTGACTGCCAAGTAAACCTTCACAGCCCGCAGATAGTCCGCCTCTGGGAGGTCTTCCATGGGGATGTTCCAATCTGCCGATGCCGCTTTTGCTGTGTCATCATCGATAGCTTTGGCGCGGTCAGATAGTTCCGAATAGCTTCTGTAGATGATGTTTAGACCAAAAGCCTCTTCCATGCGCTTGGTACAGGCGTCTTCCCACCAGTAGAAACGCTTGAAAATATTGGCCTGCATCCCCTCCCCGGGGCTGTCTTGGAACATGAGAAAGCGGACGCCTCTGTGCATCTCTTGCTTACAGACGATAGCTCTGAAAATGCATCTGGCGAGCTCCACATTGTAGGGAGAGAAGACAGTTAGTCCCAAATTTCTCAGGAAAGTTACGATTTCCCAGTCCCACATCTCTACTGTGCCGAACTGAGAGGTGATGACAAGGACAGGCAGAGATATCTGACTGAGCGCCTCTTCCTGAGAAAATGCCTCGCCAATGAGTTGCGGGAATACAACTGCTTTTGCCCCTTCTGAGATCGCTTCTCCGACTAGGGTCGGCGGTAGGAATTCTACTAAGTCGCCGTAGAACTCTTCTAATTTCTTGCACTGCATAGCAAATTCTTCTTGCTCTCTCTCATTTGAATTTGGAAAGCGCAGAACCGCGATACATGGTTTCATAGGTTTCTTCCTTTCCCGCAAGGGGTTTACTTGATCTCCGCTACATCCACTCTGCGGCCTTCTTTGTCTGAGAGGATACCGGCATCCAGCACTTGCATGATCTTCACGCCGTCACGGAGATTTGGCGTCATTTGCTCACCGGCTGCCAGCGCCTCTAGGAAGTCTTTCACTGCATGGGCGAAGGTGTGCTCGTAGCCGATGATATGCGCCGTCGGCCACCATGCGGAGAGGTAGGGATGCTGCGCCATTGTGGTGGGTACATCGCGGAAACCTTGCAGCTCCGGGGGATCGTCCATGCTGAAATATTGAAGCTCGTTCATCCGTTCTAGGTCGAAGATGATGCTGCCTTTACTTCCGTATATTTCGAAGTAGTTGTAATTTTTCCGCCCGGCGGCGAAGCGAGAGGAGTTGAAGGAGCCGATGGCACCGTTTTCAAACTCTACGGTCATGAAGGATGCATCGTCTACTGTGACTTCGCCCATTTGTCCGGAATCATCGCCGCTGTTGCCTGTTGAGAAGGAACCGCCTGCACTGGGAAGGGGACGCTCTTTCACGAAGGTTTTCATCATCGCCTGGACAGATTTGATCTCGCCCACCAGATATCTGGCGAGGTCTACAGAGTGAGAGTTTAGGTCATAATGAGGTCCGGCTCCCGCTGATTCTTTCTTGAGTTGCCAGGTCAGGGGGAAATTCGGGTCTATGATCCAATCTTGCAAGTAGGCGCCGCGCCAGTGGTAGATTTCACCGATCTTACCTTCGTCGATGAGCTGCTTGGCGAAGGCCACTGCGGGTACTCTGCGGTAGTTGTGGTTGAGGTAGTGGATCACGCCTGCTTTTTCAGCGGCTTCTGCCATCTCCACAGCGTCTTCATAGCTGTTTGCACAGGGTTTCTCACAGAAAATATGTTTCCCGGCTTCCGCCGCCGCGATTGCGATTTCCTTATGGAGATAAGTAGGCGTACAGATTGCAATGACGTCAATCTCTGGATCTTCAATGGCTTTGCGCCAGTCGCTCTCTACTTTGGTATAACCCCAGTTTTCCGCAAACTCTGTGGCGGAGGGAATGTCTTGTGCAACAACCATTTGGAGTACAGGCTCATAGGGGAGGTCGAAAAACTTCGCCGCTTGGAGCCAGCCGTTGCTGTGGGCTTTGCCCATAAACTTGGTGCCAATCATGGCTACATTTACTTTTTTCTTCATTATTCTACTGCCCTTTCTGAATCTTTTAATGGCATCTTTCTAGCCGATTTTTTCACTGATATCCCGCAGTGCTTTTACGCTGATGCTAACCGCTTCATCTTCACAACCGTACCAATCTGGGTGGGGGTGATCGATTTCAACAGCTAGGAAGCCTTGATAGTTGTGCTTTTTCAAGAGCTCTGCCAGCTTCATGTTGTCAATGAGGCCTTTCCCTACAGGTACACCGGAGAAGAAAAACCAATCTGTAGGTCTCGCGTCTGGATTTACGACTAGGTCTTTGATGTGTGTCGCAAAGACATGAGGCGCTAGTTTTTCCATTCCGGCAATCGGATCATCTAATAGGCGAAGGAAGTTGCCTGTGTCAAAGTTTACACCGAAGTTTGGATTGTCTACACGCTCAATGAGCTCATAGATTTCGTCCGCTGTGTAGTCGATGTGGTTTTCAATGGCGAGCTTGACGCCGTAGTCATCTGCGATTTTCATCGCTTCTTTAAACTGCACAGTAAGGGCATCGATCTGGGGTCCATGGGGTTCATTGCGATAGGTGAAGCCGCTTCCGCAGACGCGCATGACATCGGCACCGATTAGTTTTGCACGGGGTATGCTCAGGCACATGTCTTTGAATTCTTTCTCACTTTGCCCCCGCTCCAGACCGTCTGGATGTCCCCATGCATAGACACGGTCAAAACCGTATTCGTCTAACTGGGCTTTTAGGTCATGGAAGAAGGCGTCTTCATAACTGGGGAAGAAGCAGGACTCTAAGGATACACCGTCTACACCAAGCTCTTTGGAGCGGGCTAAAAAGTCTTCCACTGTCCAATTTTTAGCAGGCTTTTGCTGTCCGGGGTATACCTCTCCGAAAAAACGATGGTAACAATAACTGTCGATTCCAACTTTCATTTTCATACTGATATTCCTTCCTTCGTTAAAATTAGGGCTTTATAGTTAATGATACTAAGATATCAAACTCCCGGACAAATAACAAGAGGAAAGCGGAAATATGTTATGATATTTCCCTGATTTCTTAGTTTTTTCGAAAGCGAGATTGACATGTTTGCTAGATTTTGATATAGTTGTATCCAAATTTGAATACAACTTCGAAACTTGAAATCATTTTTTGTAAAAAACGGAGGTAGGCATAATGAGCTATAAAGACACCCTATTATCACCCATCCAGATCGGTACCAAAACCTGCCAAAATCGCTTCTTTATCCAGGCGATGGAATGTAATGATGAGGACGAAACAGGTAATCCCTCCCAAAGTACCACGGATCGCTATCGCACACTCTTCGACGGTGAGGCAGGTCTTGTTTCTTTGGAAGCAGTTTCCGTCACCAGAGAGAGCCGTTCGCGGGATAATCAGCTGATGATCATGGAGCCAAACAGAGAGCCTCTGGGCAAATTTGTACGCAATGTGAAGGAAGCGAACCCGAATACCTTGTTTATTTTCCAGCTCACCCACTCCGGTGAACTCTCAAACCCCAACTTCTCTCGCCGTGTGACTGTGAATCCGCTCTATGGCTACGGCGGGGACTTGCTCACGGAAGATGATGTGGATAAAATTTTGGACAGCTTTGTCCTCGCCGCGGAAATCGCCCATGATGCAGGCGCTGACGGCATTGACATGAAGCTTTGTCACGGCTATTTCGGCACCCAAATCCTCCGTCCGCACAATAGCCGGAAGTGGAAATACGGCGGCAGTTGGGAAAACCGCAGCCGCTTTGCCTTTGAGCTATTTGAGCGGATCCAAAAGCGGGTCAATAACAAAGACTTTTTGATTGGTTCCAAGATCTCCGCATGGGAAGGCTTCCCCGGCGGCTTTGGTACCGAGGGGCCTGACTCTCCGATCATTGATTTGTCTGAGCCGATCGCCCTTCTGCAAGGGCTGGAAGAGCGGGGCGCGCAGTATTTCATTCAATCAGCGGGCAGCCCGTCTATCACATTGGCATTGACGCAAGCGACAAAAGATGCGCCGTATTGGGCGTACTTGCACCAGTTCTTTGCGAAGGAGCTGAAGAAAAACCTGAGATCTGAGACTGTTTTGATCGGTTCTAACTTCTCTGCCTTCCGCAATGGGAAGAATGGCCTCTGCGCTGTGTCCCCGGAAGAGAGCGCCATGCTCCCATACGCTGCACAATGCATTGAAAGCGGCGCGGTTGATATGATCGGTTTGGGTCGTCAATCCTTTGCGGATCCACTTCTGCCAAAGAAGCTGCGGGAAGGGAAAGAGGAGGAGATCAAGTGGTGTACCATTTGTGACAACTGCATTGAGCTTCTGATCCGGCAGAGTAAGGTTGGTTGTTCGACTTATAATCGGACTTATACGGATATTCTGGTTGAGACACGGAAAGAGCATGGGCCGCTGAAGATTATGCGTACGTAAGGTTTGGATTGATTGGGAACCCCCACTGCAACTTGATGGTTGCGGTGGGGGTTTTCTTGTTGTGTTGTAGGGGACAATGCCACATCGTCCCGCTGTACCGATTTCAGTGCATTCTGGTTTTGCGTTGCAGATTTGTTACAAACAGGACGCTGAGGACAGCATTCTACAATGTACAACCGTGTCGTAGGGGCGGCGATTGATAATCGCCCCTACATACGCATTGTTGTAAGGGACACTATGGACAGCGTCCCCTGCAAAATATCTTCTAAAAATATGGCACCAGCACATCTCTTACGTGCTTCTTTCGATCCGCTTTGCAGAAGCAACTCAAGCAAACCTGTTCGCTGATGTGGATTGCCTCTGCAATCGCGTCGGCCTGTTTGTCGTCGAGGGCGTGTTCGGCTACCATACATTCGAATTCCTCATTGATCAGTTCGATCATGTCTTCCACATCGCTCTTCAGAAATCGCCCGACCACTTTTCGGCAGAGTTTATCTAACACAGCACTCAGTATCCCCGCTCCGGCGATGCCTGCTATGATCCAGATTACGGTGTTTTCCGCTACAATCGCTAGGACACTGTTTGTTCCGAAGAACCATCCGGCGGTGCCGCCGGCTAAGAGCGTGGCGGAAAGGATTAGGTTAATCGCCAATTGCTTTCTGGAGATTTTCTTTCTGAAAAAGCTGTAAAAGTCGATGGATACGAGGAGGACTGTGGAGATGAGCCTTGTCCAGATATTGGTTCGCAGGATCTGAAAGGTAGAACGGAGAATCACCCGGGGGCCTATGCGCACCAAATTGATCGCCATCGTAGCCACTTTCGGGAAGACTAGCTTGACGAGGTTGCCTTTGTTGAATTTCCCCAGTAGTCCCGCTTTCTTCTTGGCGAGCCGGATGCGGCGGGTGCTTGGTTTTGATTTTAGCATAGTACCATCTGCCTTATTGCTTTGTGTTGGTCTTCATTTTGTCCCTAGACTCCTTTTTCAACTGACGCACCAAGAGCGAGCGATTGGCTCGGCGGAAGGAGTGCCTGTGGTGCAAAGGAGCTGTCCGCGAAGCGGACTGAGGATTGCCCTTGTAAGCCTTGCGGAAGATTAAATCCGACCTTAGGCTTCGCCTGCCACCTCCTTTGAGAAAGGAGGCTTTGGCCTTTGCGTCTCTACAGCCGGTTCGGGTTGTCTGTTCGGCCTAAGAGGTAATCGGTACTGACATCAAAGAAGTCGGCAAGTTTAATTAGTGTTTCATTGTTGGGATTGTTCTCTGCCTCATAACGCTGATAGCTTCTTTCAGTGATTCCTAAAGCCTCCGCCATTTGGCGTTGCGTCATTTTTCTTGCTTTGCGCAATTCTTTTACTCTATCTGAAAAGAGAGACATAGCAACCACCTTAAAATTTTATAAAAAAGATTGACACGACAGATTGCGTCGTGTATAATACAAACAGAAACACGACACATGCCATCGTGTCAATTATTGTCCTACATATACACTTCAATGATATCAAATGGCACCAAAAAAATCAAGGAGGACATCCCTATGCCAAGCATATTAGAAAACCTATTTTATCAGCACTATTTGACGCAGGAAAAAGATAAGGCTCTATTGCAACGCATCGCCACAAATACCGGGATGTTGAAGAAAGATTTTAATGCATGGCAGAAGAAGAGACTGCTTGATATCGTGGACGATAAAGATTTGCTTGCTTTTGAGCAGGCAAATGACAGTTTTGCAAGCGGTGTCCGCTATGGTGTTCTGTTTATGATAGAAGTATGCAAGGAACAAGGTGCAGACATTGCCGATTACCTCTAATACGCAAAAGCTCGTGCGGGATTCGTGTGGAATATCCGCTTCATCTGTTCCGCCGCTATGCCGGAAGCCTCTGCTTTGGGGATGAACTCCCGCAAAATGTAGTCTAATCCCGGCTCTCCGCCATAGCTTGTGAGGCGTTCTCTGGTGACGTCTAGAGACATGAGAATCTGATCTCCCATGCCAGCCTCTAGCATATGGCGCAAGATTTCGATCTCTCGCGTGTCATCGTGATATTTGTCACGAGCGATGGTGTCGTATTCCATATAGGCGCCCTGCTTCATGAGCTCCACATGATGGGCAAGATCCGGCGTGGCACGATCCATGTGGCAGAAGATCATCTGCGTAGGGCCTACGCCGCGTTTTGTTAGGAAATCAAACATCATGAGTGCGTCTGAGCCGATGTCTACGTGGATCATCAGGGGCGCCCCGGTCTCCGCTGCCGCTTTGGCTGCGGCGGAGAATAGTTTTTCATATTGGGGCGTCAGTCCGCAGACGTCCATTGCGACTTTGAGCTGCCCTGCTTTATGAATGGTTCGCTCTGTCGGCTCTGCGGTGTCAGCTCCAACGAACATGCCCTCCCGCAGTTCGGAGATGTATAAGGTGACAAGGGTGTCTCCGTCAAAGCGATACACCCAATGATCCTCTGGGTAGAACATCATCTTGTGGAAGCCCGTTGAGGCGATCACATGGACGCTGCTTCGTTTGGAGACCTCGGCGAGAAAGTTTGCGTCACGGCCGGCACCGATGGGCTGGGCGTCTACGACGGCATTCCCTCCGGCTTTGCGGAAGCGTTCTAGTTCTGCGGTGCTTTTGTCTCTATCGTCAATACACTGGGCAGGGTGAACTGTCGCAGGGTATCCTTTTGCAATACATAGATGTTCATGGCTTTGGCAATAGCCTAAATTCTCAGGCGCAATGTCGCCTAGTACGGTCACAATCCGGCTCATGATTGTTCTCCTTTTCTTGCTTTTTAGCGGTAGATTTCTACGCTAAAGGTGTTTAAGTCCCCGCGATACCGGGCTACAGAATACTCCACCGGCTCCGCCTGTTCTGTGGCGTAGGCCAGTGTCTGTACCAAGACCAGCGCCTTATTTTGAGATGTCTGGAGCAGTTCCGCCTCTTTGCGCCTTGCGTTTACCGCTTCAATCTCCCGGGAGACGCGATATACGTGAATGTCATATTGTTGTTCTAGGGCGTCATAGAGGGATGTGGTTTCAAAGTTGACTTCTAAGAGCTTCTCGTAATGGGTGTAGGATAGGTAGGTGTCCACCAATACTAGGGGGATATCATCTGCGAAACGCAGGCGGCTCAGGTGGATAAGAGGTGCATCTAGAGACAGGCCGAGGGCTTCGTTTACTTTGGGAAGGGCTTCTGCTTTCTGAAGACTCAAGACCTCTGTATTAGGTGTCTTCCCTTTTTGTCGCATTTCTTTGTCGAAACTCTCCAGCTTACTGAAAAAGCGCGCGCTGATCTTGGGCGCTTGCACGAAAGTTCCGTTGCCTTTGAAGCGATGGAGATATCCCTCATTGGCAAGCTCGCCAAAGGCTTGCCGCACTGTGGGGCGGCTGACACCTAGTTGCTCGCAGAGTTCTTTCTCCGGTGGCAGTTTATCGCCCTCTAAGAGCTTTCCCTCTTCGATCAGGGTGAGGAGTTGCTTTTTGAGCTGATAATAGAGGGGTACTGGGATGTCTTTATCTAGTTTGATTGCAGAAAACACCTGTTCCATGGTGTAGCCTCTTCCGTTTTCATCGTATTCTTCCGTATAAAGCAAATTCCGGCGGCGGACAATTGGCTCGCCGCCGGAATTTGCTTTGATTTGAGTTATGTAAACCTGTTTTACTTCCTTATTTCTTCCATTTTGGATTGTCGATCAATTCAGGCTGTCCGTCTGCACCTTCTACAACCAATTTGCGGTAGCCTTTGGTCTCGATGGTGCCGTAGTCATGGCCTGCGACGCCGCGGAAGGTGAAGAATGTCACCAGTGGTGTGTCCCCTGTGTTGATGCTGCGATGGGCGTAACGCTGCGGGACATACACGGCCTTGCCGGGGGTGAGCTTGTGGAGTTCCACTTCGCCTTCCGGGTTTTCCGTAAGCATGCAGCCTTCTCCGGATAGGGTGTAGTAGACTTCCGCAGTATCTAAAATCGTGTGGAAGTGGCCTTTGGTCATATAATATTCCTTCCCGACTTTGCCGGGATAGGTGATGGAGGTCCCGAAAGCGAGGTCGCCCGGGTGTTCCGGTGCGCCTACTTCGTAGAATTCGTATACAACAGGGTCTCCTGCGTCAATTAGTTTTTGCTCCGCTTCTTGATCTGCGTACATACCTTTCATCTGAGAGAGCAGTCGTTTGGTTGATGTTGCACCCTTTGAAAGTCCGTTTTGCAGGTCGAAATCTAGTACAAATCCTTTGTCCCAATCAAGTTTAGCCATAAGTCTGTTCCCTCTCTTATATGTTTTTCGCGATTTCGCTTAATTCTTCTAGCTTTTCCGGGCTGATTTCAATGTGGAATACCTCTGCGATTACTTGTGTCCAGCCGTGGATGAAGTAGATCCAGCCGTCTTCTACGTGGAGCTTTCTAGCTGCTTCTTGCGCCTGGGCTTGGTACATGAAGATCAAGTCACCGCGGTAGTTGATCTCCCACACGAGGCTGTTTAGCGGATAGTTCACCGCGTCGGTGGTTGGAGAACCCGGTGCGTCTTTGCCTAGGCCGGTTGCGTTGACGACCAAGGAATATTCCGGAAGCTCTGCAATGATCTTATCGTTATCCGCCGGTGTGGGGCCGTGGAGATAGCGGAATTCGATTTTGTCGCTGATGCCTGCCAGACACTCTTCTGCGTGACCGAGTCTTGGTAAGCTGCGGTTTGCGATTGTGATCCGCTTTGGTACATTGTCACCGAATTTCGCTTGGGCGAAATAGAGGGACATGGCAAGGGAGCTGCCACCGGCACCGATTAGGAGTACTTCGCCGCCATGCTCTTTCCAGAAATTCTCTGGTACAAAGGCTTCTAGTGCCAAGCCGCTTGAGATGGGATCTTTGGCGTGGGCGCAGAATTTGCCATCTTTTTTGGATAGGCAAGATACCTCGCTGAGTTTTTCCGCGTATTCGTCAATGAAATCAAATTGATCGTGACAGGCGGTGAATAGGTCTAGTTTATGTGTTGTGACAAGGGCACCCAAAGATAGGGGGTCATGCTTTAGAAAGTCCACAACCGCACGATACTCTTCCGCCGGTGCGTGGAGAGGCAGGTCGATGCCTTTGATGCACACATCGCCAAGTCCCAAAGCCTCTGCCCATTTGGGGAATACTTTCATGATGGACGATTTGCCCGTTGTCACGCCGATAAAGTATAGGGTTGGTTTTGTTGCCGCTTCCGGTAATGTCATGTTTGAATCCTCCTAGTGCATTTTGTTATAATGTCATTACATCTATGATACTCCATTTTTCTTGATTTGTAAAGCATTTTTCTTATTTGACATGTTCCATCACTTCATGCTAATATGTAATGACATTACAACTTTACAGAAGAGAGGGCGATCAAATGAAAGTACTCGTAACACCGACTTCCCTGCGTCCGGATAAACCGTCTCCGGCACTTGAGAAGCTACAGGCGTTCGCGAATGACATTATCTACAACCCTTACGGCAGGCCGCTGACACAGGAGGAACTCATCGAACTATTACCCGGATGTGATGGCTATATCGCAGGTCTTGACTATGTAGATGCAAGCGTCATTGCCGCATGTGACAAGCTCCGAGTCATCTCTCGCTATGGTGCGGGTGTTGATCGGGTAGATCTTGCCGCTGCAAAGGAAAAAGGTATCACGGTTTGCAATACACCGGGAGCGAATGCACAGGCAGTTGCTGACCTCACCTTGGGGCTGATCTTGGCTGTTGCGCGGAAAATCCCGGTTTTAGACGCAGATGTGAGAGCTGGCGGATGGCGGCGGAGCACCGGGGTTGAGCTCTATGGGAAGACGATTGGTATTCTGGGGCTCGGTGCCATCGGGAAAGCTGTGGCAAAGCGGGCGCAGGGCTTCTCGATGAAGGTGCTGGCCTATGATCCATACATGGATCAGGCATATGCCGCTGAACATGATATTACCTCTACCACAATTGACCAAATCGTTCGGGAGGCGGATGTGATCTGCTTGCACTTACCTTACATGCCGGAGACACGGCATATCATCAGCGGTGAACTGATGAGCAAGATGAAGAAGGGTGTCATCATCATCAATACCTCTCGCGGCGGCTTGATTGACGAGGATGCCGCGGCGGTGCTTTTGGAATCGGGACATCTGGGCGGCCTTGGCCTTGATGCCTTTGAGGTGGAACCTGTGGGCGAGACGCCGCTTTCTGCTTTTGATAACGTGGTTTTGACTCCCCATACGGCGGCGCATACCCATGAGGCTACTGCGAACATGGCAAATATGGCGGTGCAGAATTTGATTGATGTGCTGTCGGGGCAGGAATGTCCGTATGTGATTCGGTAGACTGTCATGTAGGGACACAGACCACCTCTGTTTATTGCAGAGGTGGTCTGTTTTTGCTTATTGATGTAGTGCTCTTTGTTGCCCTACTAGAAATAGGATGCCCGCAACGATCAGGGAGATGAACATGGACAAGAATGCGACTGAGCTTAGGATTGTGGTTACGAATCCCGGGAGCGAAAATCCTATGTTGAGGAAGTTGACCAACAATAACATACTGGTCGGACCAGTCACTGCGCCGATGATGAACACGAATGCGGCTGAAAGACTCCATGAATGGTGCTCTAGTTTCCTTGATACGAAGAAACATGCCCATAGTGCAACTAGCGCCACGGCGGTGAGAGAGAGGATGAAGCCGATCAACCACTCCGGGATCGGCGCTATCATGTTTGCAATCGCACCGAGACCCATTAGTAAGACACAGCCCACGCTGATTAGTAGAAATACAGGTACTCGTTTCATACTTAAAACCCTCCATTCTCAGCATAGCTGAGTTTCCATTTAACGAAAAAGCCTAATAAGAATCCTGTAAATTTCTTTAGGAGCACTTGAAATTCCTCTGTAGTCGTTGTGCCGCCTAGAATTAGCGTGTCAAGTGTGTTGCCGTGAACGTGACTGATAATGCCTGTATCTTGGTAGCCGTTTTTTGCGTAAAAGGCTCTGCGTCTGATGCGTTGCTCGCTGTTTGCGGCATGTTCGTCTTGGATTTGGAGATTGAGAACGATTCTGTTGTTCGGATATTGCGCTTTGATTTGGTCTAAGATCATGCTGCCGTATCCTTTTGATTGGACTGTGCCGTCAACCGCGAGGTATTGGATGAATGTGAGTCCGTTGTTTGTGATGAGGTAGGTGAATCCGCAGAACTCGCCTTTATCATAGAATGCTAGGAAATCTACAAAATCTTTCTCTGCTCTCGGTAGCAGAAATGTCATTGGCATTCTTTCGTTTTTGGGGAATTGTGCATGGATCAGATTCTCCACTTTGCTCACATCGGGAGAGCCTTTTTTTACTACTCTTGTTTCTAACATTGCTATTTCCTCTTTTCGTTTTATTGTTGTGATATTATCTTTCACTCCTGCTCACAAATTGTGACAGCGGCTTTTGCTCTCTGATATATCTGAGCCAGCGCAGAGTGTTGTGTGCGTCTTGGATGCCGAAATATAGCGTTGATATTCCGAAGTAGTCTTTATCGCTCATCCCCTCGCTCGGGAGCATAGCTCCGAGCTGTTCTAATTGTTGCAGCGTTTGGCTGATGAAGTGTTCATATTCTTGCAAGCGTTGATCGCGTAGTTCTTTTGGTAGTTCGCCGTAGAAAAAGAGTTGGATTAGGTGAACGTCTCTGCTTGCTTTTGGGTCAAACGGTGAGGAGAGCCAGTCTAGGAATGCTTGTTTGCCGCGTTCGGTTGTTTTGTAGTATTTCTTCAGGCGTTTCCCCTCTGTTTGCTCTTTCATGGTCAAAAACCCTTGTTCTGCCAATTTACTTAGTGCCGGGTATAGTCTTCCGTAATTTGCTGTGTAGAAATTTCCTACGCTGTTCTCTATCACTTTTTTGATGTCGTACCCTGTTAGTTCCTCTTCCATAACCATGCCCATTATGATGTAGTCCAGCATTGTTCCGCCCCCCCTTAATATATTTGTTGGATATATTATATCGAATATATTCAATCTTGTCAACATCAGACTTCAAATTTTTTTAGCGCCGCCACATTTGCGGCAAAAAACAAGCCCTCAACAACTGTTGAGGGCTTGTGCTGTCTATTGTTTCGGCTTCTAGCCCTTACGCTGTAGAAGCACAGCGAGTAAGATAATGACACCCTTTACCGTTCCGCTGAGAAATGGTGAGATTTGCATCATAATCATGAGGTTACTGACGATGGCGATGAGGATCATACCGAGGACGGTACCGTATATCCTCCCTTTCCCGCCGCTGAGAGCAGCGCCGCCGACGACTGCCGCTGTGATGGCGTCGAACTCGTACAGCATACCGGATGTGGTCGGGGAAACCGCTGCCATGCGGGACATGCTGATTAGAGCCGCAACCCCAACGCAGGCGCCGGTGATGACATATGCAATGATGCGGATTCTGTCTACGTTGATGCCGGAGTATCTGGCTGCATTTTCGTTGCCGCCCACGGCGTAGATGTAAGAACCGAACTTGGTATAGGCCAAAATACAGCCCATGATGATGGCGATGATACCCCAGACGATAAAGGCGTTTGGAATAATACCAATTTGACCGCCGCCGATGTTCGTGAACTCGGGAACGTTACGGCCCATGATGGTTCTGCCCTGGAGTTGCCACATGGTAATGGATCTTGCGATGGTTCCGATTGCCAAAGTTACGATGAAGGCCGGGACTTTAAACTTGGCGGTGATGAATCCATTCACGAAGCCGATTGCGGCGCCGGTGGCAATACAAGCGGCGATTGCGACTGCCATGGGGATATTTTCATTCCCCTGGAGCAGGATCAGAACCGATCCTGTAACGGCAACTACGTGTCCGGCTGAGAGGTCAATCCCGCCGGTGATGATGACGAAGGTCATGCCAATCGCGATGACGCCGATGATGGAGGCGTTACGAACGATGGTCATAACGTTATCGATGGTGAAAAAGCGGGGCGGCGCGATGATGGCACAGATTCCGAAAATAACGATAAATACCACCACAATACTGTGCTCTGTCCATAAGTATTTTAAAAACCGAACGAATGAATTATTCTTTGCTGTCTCCTGCATCTGAGACTACCTCCTGTTTCACGTTTGTAGCGTATTGCATTACGTTATCTTCTGTACGTGCGTCCCCGGTGAGGGTACCTGTGATCTGACCTTCGAACATGACGATGATTCTTTGACAGAGGCTCAATACCTCAGTCAAGTCACTGGAAACTACGATGACTGTTTTGCCTTCTTTGGCTAGGTTTTCCAGAATATCGTATATCTCTCTTCTGGCACCTACGTCAATGCCGCGGGTTGGTTCGTCTACGATGAAGACATCTGGATCAGACGATAGCCACTTGGCAAGTACGACTTTTTGCTGGTTTCCGCCGGATAGATTCTTTACAAGCTGGTTCGGGGCGCGACAGACAACTCTGAGTTGCTTGATCTTCGCGGCTGCTCTGCACTTGATTACATTTGGCGCAAGAATTGCCCCTTTGTTCTTTACCCGATATACGTAGTCTGCGTTCTCGGCTATACTTCTCTCCAAAACAAGTCCAGTATGTTTCCGGTCTTCGGTTGCAAAGCCTAAGTTTTTGGAAATAGCTGCCTTTGCGTTTCTGATGGTGACTGGTTTCCCATGGAGGAGTACCTCACCGGCCTGGAACTTACGCAGACCAAAGATCATCTCCATCAACTCACTGCGCCCGGCGCCGATCAGGCCGCTAAAACCGATAATCTCGCCACGGGCGACCTTGAAGCTTACGTTTTTGAGAATGTCGCCGGTCATGCCTCTCGCTTCCAAGACAATATCATCCGGATCGCCTTCAAAGTCAGCGGCAACTTGATGTTTTACATCTCGTCCCACCATCAGGCTTGCGATTTGCTGTTCTGTGATTTCGCTTACCTCTTTGACTGCTACTAGGCTGCCGTCTCTTAGAATCGTTACTCTGTCGCAGATCTGTTTGATCTCCGCAAGACGGTGAGAGATGTAGATGATCCCAATCCCCCGCTCCGCGAGTTTTTCGATGAGGGCGAAGAGGACTTCTGACTCTTTGGTGGTGAGCACAGCTGTAGGCTCATCCATGATGATGACCTTAACGTCCAGAGAGATGGCCTTTGCAATCTCGACCATTTGCTTCTGGGCGATTTTGAGCCGTTTCACTTTTGTTGTCGGTTCAATGTTTTCGCCGAGACTTTCCATTAAGGCTTTCGCGTCCTTGTTCATCTTGGTAAAGTCAACTAGGCCGAATTTATTTCTTGGTTCTCGATTGAGGAAAATGTTTTGGGCGACTGTCATCTCTTCCACCAAGTTGAGTTCTTGGTGAATCATAGAGATACCCATACGCATAACCTCAAGAGGGGTTAAGCTCTTAATCGGATTTCCTTCTATCAGTATTTCGCCTGCGTCCCGTGTGTACACCGCTGCGAGGATTTTCATGAGGGTTGATTTTCCCGCCCCATTTTCTCCGCAGAGGGCCATCACTTCGCCGGCTCTTACATCAAAATTTACTCCGTGAAGAACCTGCACCCCGAAGAAGCTCTTGGTGATGTCTTTCATCTCCACTAAAGTATGCATCATAAGCGCACTCCTTACGCATTTCGTTTTTGCTGGGTCATGTTCTGTCTCTTTCTCCATTGACAAGCGCGGCACTATAGCTCCCGCTTGGTTCCGTTCACATGCACGTGCAAAGGGCAGATCAGCCTATTGACCAATGAGGTCTCACCGTGAAGTCTATCCCTTTTGGTGTCTGCTTGTATACTAGCCGAAACCCGATCCTCCTCTACACATTTTCCTCCTCCTCATATTAATTACCCGCAATTTTTCTTCTCATATCTAAATTCCCTCGGTCGGAAACTTATTCTACTTCTACCCAGTTGCCAGTCTTTGCACTTTCCACACAAGCCTCTACCAATTGCATGACATAGGCGGCGGATGCAAAGTCTGCGTAGTCCGGCGTTCCATCCCGCCATGTGTTTTCTCTGACCGCGCCGTAGAAGGAACCAATTGCATTCCGAAACGCATCGTGCCAGGCGACAGCATGACCGCTTGGCAGGGTAGCTAAATGCTTTGCCCCCTCCTGCATGAGTCCGCCGTCGGCGTAGAGTTCTTCATTTGGTTTATCTTTATGCCCGACCCATAGACGGTCAGCCGCTTCTTGCTCCCACCCGAGGGCGGCGCGCTCACCGCTGATTGTAAGGGAAAAACCATTTTTCTTCCCTGCACACACTTGTGTGAGGTAGAAAAGACCCGGTGTTCCGTCTTCAAAACGGACATTGATATGTGCAATGTCCTCAGAGCGCACTTCAACAGGTGTACCATCTTTTGGCGCACCGGATGAGAAGGTCTCGCTCTTGCCGCTTGGACAGATGCGGACAGGGTGTACGGTTATCATGTCTGCACAGACTTTGGTGATTTTCTTCCCGCATACAAATTGAGCGGTGTCGAAACAGTGCGAGCCAATGTCTGCAATCGCACGGGAGGAGCCTCCCATGGTTTCGTCTATGCGCCAATTGAAGTCTGTTTTGTATAGTAGCCAGTCTTGCAGATATTCCCCGTAGACATGGAGGGGCTTTCCGCTTATTCCTTGACGGATGCGTTCTCTCATTTCCCATACCATGGCGTTTGCCCGGTAATTGAAGTTCACACCAGTTGCGAGGCCTGTCTGCTCTGCCAGAACACACAAGTCTTCTGATTCTGCCGCTGTGAGTGTCAAGGGCTTTTCACAATAAATATGTTTGCCCGCTTCAAGCACCGCCTTGTTGATTGCATAGTGGAGATGGCTTGGTGTGCAGTTATGGACGATATCGACTCTTTCATCCTGCAAGACCTCACGGTAATCATCTGTGGCGTGGGGGATAAAGAGTTCTTCTGCCAAAGCCTGTACATAGTCTTTTTGATTATCTACAACCCAAAGAACTTCCGTGCCCGGGATCCGGCGGATTGCTTCAATATGCTGTCTGCCGATAAAGCCGCTACCGATTACTGCAGCTCGTAAGATTTTCTTCATAACATGTATCCTCACAACGGTGTAAATTTACATTTGTCATTACGTATTCTAGTAATTTTACAGGGCATCCTGTCTCTTTGTCAATGTATAAAGCGCACAAAGCATCTCCTTAAGTATTGAGCATATTGACGATGTGTGTAAAACATGAAAATTTTTAATTGTAAATTTACATCAAGTGCTGTATAGTGAAGTGGTCTCTCCGCAAAGCGCTTTATGAAAGGCTTGGTGAACCCCAGAAATGAGAAGTAAAACTGTGACCATTCAACTGATTGCAGACCGGGCAAACGTTTCCATTGCAACGGTTTCTAGGATTATAAACCGCACGGGCGTTGTGAAAGAAGCCACACGGCGGAAAGTCCTTGATGTGATGGACGAGCTCAACTATACACCTCCTGCACCTGCGAAAAAGGCGCAGAGTGATACGATTCTTGTTTGTCTCCCTGATTTGAAAAACCCTTTCAATTCCCTTATTATAGATGGGATTCAGGCCTCTGCTTATACACATCACTACCATGTTCTCATTTTGCAATCCAAAATCCCTTATTTAAGTTATGATGACTATAAGACCATTTTGGGCAACCAAAATTTGGCCGGTGTCATCTTGTTGACAAGTGTCGCAGATCCGAAACTGATTGATGATTTTAGCAAGCAGGTTCCCCTTGTCATGTGTTCGGAGTGGCATGATCGAACGGATGTGTCTTTCGTCAGCATCGACGACGTGCATGCCGCGCGGAAAGCGGTGGATCATCTCATCGCAAGCGGACGTAAGCGCATCGCTATGCTTAATAGCTCTCTGCGACACAAATACGCAAGACATCGGGAGCAAGGGTATCGGGAAGCCTTAGCGGCGGCTGGGCTTGTCATTAACAATTCTTGGATCAGTTATGTGCCAACGGTCAATTACAATCTCGCCATGTCTCATGCGACGCATATTTTGAATAACACCCACCGTCCGGACGCTTTTTTTGCCACTTCAGATGTGTATGCAGTGGCAATCATCCGGGCGGCGAAAAAGCTTGGTCTCCGGGTACCGGAAGACATTGCGGTGACCGGCTTTGACAATATTGAACTCTCCACCATGACAGATCCGCCGATCACGACTATTGAACAGCCTTGCTTTGAAATCGGCTATCAATCTTGTGAGCTCCTTTTGGAGCATATCCACTCCCCCCAGGCGGATCCGAAGCAGATTTTCCTAGATACGGAACTCATTGTGCGGGAGTCTACTTCTTTGTAGGGATGCTGCGCGGTTTTGGTGTGTGTGGATGGCAGATTTTGATACATGCGGACGGCAAAATGCCGCCCCTACACAGAGCGTGGGACGATGTGGGCATCGTCCCCTACTTGTTTTTCTTCTTCTTTTTCGTTAAAATGGAAGGAGCATATTCCCCGGAGGTATGTACATATGGGATTTTTTCAGCGTTTTTTCTATGGTCGTAACGGATCGGATCAACTGAATATTGCACTGCTTGTGCTGGGACTTGTGATTGGATTCTTGGCCCGGCTCACAGGTTTCTCTATCTTAGAGATGATTTCCCTTGCCCTCTTTGCCCTCTGTATGTTTCGCATGATTTCCCGCAATGTGACGCGCCGTCGGCAGGAGAACGCTTTGTTCCTTGAAAAGACAAAGCGATTTCGCCGGGTTGGGACAAGTGGTACCTCCCGCACCAAGCAGACACGGGTGAAGAAAGATCGGGCGAATTATACCTATTTTAACTGTCCCCAGTGCAAGCAAAATCTGCGTGCGCCAAAAGGTAAGGGTAAAGTGCGGATTACTTGCTCTAAGTGTCAGACTATATTTGAAAAAACAGTGTAGCGTATGAGAAAGCTTTGGGTTTTCATCTTAATGCTCTGTCTAATCCTCGCTTTAACAGCTTGCAGCTCTGAGGCTTCTGGCGATAACACCACACTTACCATCGCCGCCGCTGCCAGTTTGGAGCTGGTGTTGGAGGGTGAACTTATTCCGCTGTTTGAATCTCTCCACTCAGGGATCACAGTCTCCGGTGTGTATGGTGGATCTTTTCACTTGCAGGCGCAAATCGAGCAGGGGCTTCCTGCTGATTTGTTTTTCCCTGCTGATGTGGCTCCTATGCTTGCACTTCTAGAGCAAGATCTCGTCTATGAGGATACGGTGGTGCCGCTTCTCACAAACAGGCTGGCACTCATTACACACCGAGACTCCACGACTGCTGTAACCGGCTTTGAGGATATCCTAAATGCCGAAACCATCGCCATCGGTGATCCGCAGCATGTACCCGCCGGGCGATATGCACGAGGGGTGTTTGCGTCTCTCGGCTTTTGGGAGGCTTTGTATGACCGTGCCAGTTTAGGGACAAGCGTCTCAGCGGTTTTGGGTTGGGTCGCCTCTCTGAGTGCGGAAGTGGGGCTTGTATATGAGACTGATGCCCTACGTTCCGATCAGGTGCGTGTCCTCGCGCTCTATGAGGGAACCCTGTCGATCGTATATCCTGCCGCTGTCTTGTCTGGTGCCGGGAATGATGAGATAGCTCGCTTGTTTCTTGCGTTTTTGCAATCTGCTGAGGTACGCGTTATCTTTGCAACACATGGGTTTGGGATTTATTAGCTAATTTAGGGAAAAGGTGAGAAAACATCATGATCGGTGCGCTCATAAATGCTGGTGCTATAGTAGCAGGCGGTTTGCTCGGGCTCTTATTTAAAGGTCGGATGACGGAAGAACTTTCGGGAAATATCATTCGTGTAATCGGGCTTTGTATTTGCATCATCGGCATCTCTGGCGCACTTGCAGGGGATTTTATGCTTTTGGTCGTGTCGCTGTCCCTAGGCGCTTTTTCCGGTGAACTTTTAAATATAGACAAGCGCTTAAAGAACTTAGGACTCTGGCTGCAAAGCAGGTTAAACCGGGGAGCTGAAAACTCTGATTTTGCAGAGGGCTTTGTTGCAGCTACCCTCTTGTTCTGCGTGGGCGCTATGGCAATCATCGGTTCCATAGAAAGCGGGATCCGAGGTGACAGGAGTATCATCTTCACCAAGTCGATCTTGGACGGTGTAAGCGCTATGATTCTGGCCTCCACTTTTGGTTTTGGCGTCTTGCTTTCCGCCGCGGCGATTCTGATTTATCAAGGGAGTATTGAATTTTTTGCGGGGTATTTGCACCATGTTTTGACAAATACGTTGATTACGCAGATTTCGGCTGCGGGCAGTATTATGATTTTTGGTATTGGCCTCAATATGGCCTTGAAGGCTGAAATTAAAGTGGCGAATCTTTTGCCTGGGCTTTTGTTTGCGGCAGGGTATTATTATTTGATTTTGGCTTAGAAGGAAAACACCCGCCGCCTGCGGGCGGCACCCTCTTTACAAAAGAGGGTAGGGGTAAAAAATCCTTCGTCTTTGCCCTCTTTTCTAAAGAGGGTGGCTCCGCAGGGCCGGGTGTTTTCTTTATACGTAGCGAATTTATATTAGGGGTACCACACAATGAGCCAAAACATATTCAAGCGATTTGTGAAATATGAGCCGATTACAAAAGGATTTTCGGAAGATAAAAAATACTGTGTTACCGATGCTAAGGGTAAAAAATATTTACTTCGCATTGCGCCGCTTTCAGAATATGAAGAGTTAAAATTGTTATTTGCTATGCTGAAAGAGGTTGCCGCATTGGGCGTTCCGATGTGTACTCCTGTAGAGCTTGGCACTTGTGACGAGGGTGTGTATTATTTGCAAAGTTGGATTGACGGCAAGGATTTGGCCTCTGTTTTGCCCAGATTATCCGAAACGGAGCAGTATATGCTAGGAGTAAAAGCAGGCGAAATTTTGAGAAAAATCCATACAATCCCTGCACCGGAAATACAAGAAGATTGGTTTGAACAATTTAATCGTGAAACAGAATCTAAAATAAAGAAATACCATGAATATGGCTTGCAGTTTGAAGGCGATGAAGATGCATCTGCGTATATAGAGCAAAATCGCCACTTATTAAAAACCCGCCCCCAATGTTTTCAACATGGTGATTTTCATGTGCATAACATGATGATTGAAAATGGAGAAATAAAAATTATTGATTTTTCTTATGGGTTCGGCGACCCGTGGGAAGAAATTGAGTCTATTCGTTGGTGTGTAGATGTAAGTGCGTATTTTGCAAATGGCATGGTTAATGGGTATTTTTTCGATAGTCCGCCCGAATCGTTTTGGCGAACTTTGCTCTTATATTTTTGCAAAGGTATGTTTCATAATCTACTATGGGGCAAAGAGCATGGTGACGAACAAGTGGAATCAGCGCTTCAGCATATCCGCAAAATTAACGAGTGGACTGACGGTTTGAAGAATTTTATACCAATATGGTATAGAGAAAACCTTATTTTTTAACGAATTGACATCATGGCGCGATGATATAAATTATTCAAGCAAATGTACCAAATAAGCATTTGGTACATTTACACAGCCACAAACCTAAGCGCAACCAAGGAGCAGCCCATGGATCTCTCCCCCATTTTGATTTCACTCAAAACAGCCTCTGCGGCAACGGTGGTCACCTTTTTTCTTGGTGTCCTCGCTGCCAGATGGGTGTTTTCTTTGCGCGTGAAATCTCTTAAAATGGCGCTGGATGCGCTTTTCACCCTTCCCCTTGTCCTGCCGCCGACGGTGGCGGGGTTTTTCCTTTTGTATCTCTTTGGTATAAGAGGGCCGATTGGGGCGTTTTTGATGGAATTTCTCGGTGTGCGCCTTGTGTTTTCTTGGCCTGCTACTGTCCTCGCGGCGGCGGTGATTTCGTTTCCCCTCATGTATCGCAGTGCGCGGGGGGCCTTTGAACTGGTGGATGTGAACCTCTTCTATGCCGCACGTACCCTTGGGCTTAGAGAGGGTACCATTTTCTGGCGCATTCTGCTTCCCACGGCGGCTCCCGGTGTGATCTCTGGCGCGATTTTGGCCTTTGCGCGGGGACTTGGTGAGTTTGGGGCCACCATTATGATTGCCGGTAACATCGCCGGTGAAACACGGACGCTTCCAGTGGCGGTCTACTCCTCTGTAATGGCTGGGGACTGGACGACGGCGGGTTTCTATGTGGCAGTCATCGTGGGGATCGCGCTCCTTGTGATCTGTGGGATGCAGTACTTCTCCTCTCGGGGAGGTAAGCGCGTATGAACTTGGAGGTGCGGATCAAAAAACGGCTATCGGAAGACTTCACGCTGGATGTTTCCTTTGAGACAGAGAGGGAGACCCTCGGTGTTCTCGGAGCTTCTGGAAGCGGGAAGAGCATGACACTCAAGTGCATCGCTGGGATCGAGGTGCCGGACGAGGGGCGTATTGTCCTCCGCGGACGGGTGCTTTATGATTCAGAACAGCGCATCAATTTGAGTCCCCAGGCGCGGCGGGTTGGGTATTTATTTCAGAATTGCGCCCTCTTCCCTAAGATGACGGTCTTGCAGAATATCGCTTGCGTTATGGGACGAGGTGCCGATCACATAATGATTGATGAACTCATCCGGCGATTCCGCTTGGAAGGCTTGGAGAATCGCCGTCCTGTTGAACTTTCTGGCGGAGAACAGCAACGCGTCGCATTGGCGCGGATTCTGGCGAGCCGTCCGGAGGCGATTCTCTTAGATGAACCTTTCTCCGCCTTGGATACCCATCTGCGGGAACAATTGCAGTTAGAGCTCCCCGCCCTCTTGGAAGGCATCGGCAATGTGATCTTTGTTACCCATAGCCGGGACGAAGTGTATCGGCTTTGTCCGCAGCTCCTTGTCCTCGATCAGGGACAAGTGATGGCGGCGGGGGCGACACAGCGGGTTTTTGAGAATCCGGAAACTGTCTCCGGGGCGCGGCTCTGCGGATGTAAGAACATCTCCCCTATCCGCAAACTCTCCGCCACGCGGGTTCTGGCCTTGGGCTGGGGGCTTGAGTTGGAAACTGGCTCTCCTGTATTGGACGAACATACCCATATTGGGATTCGGGCACATGATTTGAAACCGGCTTCTGACTCTACTGCACCGAACAGTTTTGCAGTCACACTGCTTGACCAGACGCAGGATGTATTTCTATGGAATCTGCGCTTTCATCCCATTGGGATGGCCGATACCCTGCCCTTGTGGTGGAAGGTGAGCAAGGAGGCCTATACCGCACTGCCGACCCGTTTGTATGCGCCAACTGAGGCTTTGATGTTGCTCAGAGAAAAGAGGCTAGAAAGATGAAATCTTTCTAGCCTCTTGCTTCGTGGAGTATTAATTTTATTCTTTACAGATTTTGCTTACGCAAGACCAAAATCCCAATGAGTCCCATCAGCGCCATTGTGACCAGATGCTGTACGAATGTCGCCGTGTTATTGATGTACCACCAAGGGCCGCCGAACATGGCACGGATCATGATTGCAAGCTGGGATGCGGCGATGGAGAGTCCTAGGAAGACAAAAATCGTAAATCGTCTTCCTCTGGAGATAATCACGGCTGTCATTAGCATGGAAAATGTAGATAGCCAAGCAAAGAGGATAATGCCAATTGTAGCTACGTCTATCTCGAAATAGAAATTGAAGAATTCAATGACAAGCCGCATACTGTGCACACTGAGTACAATCAACAAGGGCAAAATCACAAGAAGGATAATACTGAGCAGGGAAAACAGCAATGTGGCACCGACTTTTACGAAATAGTACTGGACACGTGATACGCCGCTGGCTATGAGCAGGCTCATCACTTTGTTTCTATAATCAATGCGGGCCATTTGATAGGGATACATGAACAAAAATATGACCGTTCCAAATACGGAGAAGCTAAATAGTAGCCCCATCATTGACTCTAGTGCGCTCGGTGCTCTAAACCAGTTGTGATTTGATATCACGATGCCGCCTATGATATTCACAAGCATGAAACTGAGCATCAGCACCCAATTCGCACGACCGTGCATATTCTTAAATAGTTCCATTTTAAATACATTCCAAACTTTCATCTCAAAAACCCCTCTTTACACAAGCTTTGTAAAGTCATTATTTCACAAATTTCGCAAACTGCACTTCTTTTTTCACCTGATCGAACTCGACGCCCTCGGCAACTGCTTGCTTGAATACCTCACGATATCGTTCCTCTGTGGCGGCAAATTGTAAAAACTTTCCTGCTATGCTGGATGAAATGCCGGCATCTTCGAGCAGGCGCCTGAGCTGATCTGTATCGCTCACCTCTGCAGAGTAGAAGAAGGTTTGATATCTATCATTCAAATCAAATGTTGCGGAGAAATCTCCATTTTCCATGACAAACACATTGTCTGCAATGGATTCAATGTCTTCTTGTACGTGACTTGAAATTAAGATGGTACGCCCTTGCCGCTTGCGTTCTACCAAATAGTTGCGGAACCAGTCCACTGATTTTGCGTCCAGTCCGCGGAATGGTTCATCGAAAATCAAAATTTCCGCATCGTTCATGAGGGAAATGAGTAGTTGTAATTTCTTCGTCATACCCAAAGAATATTTTGAAACCTTTGTCTCTAGCGCGTCTGCAATTTCCAGTTCATCCGCTAGTTTTATGATCGTACTCAGGGGTGTGCCGCCGCGGAGTCCTGCGAAATATTTCAGATTGAACATGCCGGTGCGGTTGCGGTAGAGGTTCATGTCATCTAATACAATCCCCACACTTCCGAGTACACTGAGATTGCTGCGCACCTCTAAGCCATTGATTAACACATTGCCTTGGTAATTTGTGATAATGTTGACCAGACATTTAAAAAATGTTGTTTTCCCAACGCCGTTTTTGCCGACGATTCCATAGGCCTTTCCCTGTTCGAAGGCGATGTTGGAAACCTGCAAAACGCGCCTGGAGCCATACGAAAAATTTAGATTGCTTACTTGAATTTTCAAATGAATCAACCACTTTCTACGCTATAAATTTCTTTGTGTACCCCAAGGGGCTCACAAAAGAATCCTACTGCGGATTATATCACAGCGGCAAGATAAAGTCTACTGCTCCGCTTTTGGCCTTGATCTCTAAAGAGAAAAGAGGCCGGAAAGATGAAATCTTTCTAGCCTCTTATTTTGTACGCTTGCGCTTAGGTGGTATGGGATCATCTGTTAGTCCAACCAGATAATCTACACTCGTTTTATAAAATAATGCCAATGTGATCAGGTGGTGGATCGGAAATGGCTGTACGCCTCTTTCATATCTGCTATAGGTATTTTGATTGATCCCCAGAAGCTCTCCAGCTTGCGTTTGATTTAAATCCGCATCTTGTCTTAAATCTTTTACCCTCTGAAACGCAGTCATAATTATCACCACGAAAAGCATAATGCACAAGTGAATGATATCGTTGACTTTAAATCATATATGATTTAAAATATCTTTGAGGTGATTATTATGAAAGATTTCGAATTATCCTTCAGCGACTTTATCGACAGCACAGAATACGACAAAGCAGAAGGCGCCGTGTTCTCTCTCGTCCGCTTGGCGTACAAAGCAGGCTGGCTTGCGGCTGGGGGTGAGTCCCTTGCGTCTTCCAAGCCCTTATCCAGCGGGAAGTATGCAAGTCCGCCGGAGGACGGGGAGTCTTAGACGCTCTGGGCTTTTACGCTCCGCTCCAGTAGCTCGTTGATTAGAAAGACGAAGATCGTCATACCCAGCAGAATGGGGAAAAGTACTTCCAAGGAAATATGCGATAAAACCGGCCCTTTCAGTGAGGATAAAATCGCGGCTCCCACGCCGTATGCGGCTACCTCATGGCCTACCATTCTCATGAGGATTTTGGGGTTAAAGCGATTTGCGGTATCGTGTATTAAGCAGGGAAAGATCGGTGCGAATCCTAGGCCTACTAGGATCGTCCCAACTATGCTGTCCATTCGGAGCAAGATCACAAAGCCCAGGATGGATAGTGCGATCCCGAAGCGTACCATGGTGATATCCCGCACGCGAGCCGCCGCAGTTCCGAAGAGCAGCCGTCCGCCTACTGTGGCGCCATAGAAGCAGGCGGTGAACATCCCCGCCGTGGTGGATGCCATGCCTCTCCCTACCAGCACCGTAGCCAACCAAAAGCCCATGGAGGTTTCCATGCCGCCGTAGAGGAAGAAGAGACCCACCTCCATGAATTGATGCCGTTTTTGGGTTAAGTATCGTTTTTTCCGATCTGGCTCTGGTTTTTCGGCTTGTATTCGACGCTCTTGCTTCCATAGCCCTGTTCGAAGACTTACGCATACAATCACAGCAGAGGCGCCTACAATGCCGGCGAGGGCAATATAGCCTGCCCGCCATCCGGACAGGGCGATCATTCGAACCATGATGATGGGCGCGACCGTAGGGCCTAGACCCCAGAAACCATTGAGCCAGTTTAGATATCTGGCGGAAGAGAAAGACTTTGCCATGTATGCGTTTAGACTGGAATCTACCAATCCCCCGCCCAGCCCCGCAAGGACCGCTGCGATTACAATTACAGTGAAGTTCGGAGAGAGTGCAATTGCCAAGAGAGACACCGCAATGATTGCAATGCCGATCAAGGTAACAGTCTCCAACTTCAGAAAGCGGGTAAGCTTGCCTAGCTGACTGCTGGTCAGGGCGTACAGCACCGTATTCGCCATGAGCATAATGCTGGCCTGCTCTACAAGGAGCCCGACGTAGACCATCTTGTCCGGCCAAGCGGACGCGAATGCTCCTGTCGGCAGTCCTGATGCAAAGGAGCTCAGATAAACCACCGCCAGGAGCATGAATATGTGTTTTCGTCTCATTTATTTGCCCCGTGCCTTTTATCTCGATACGTCGATCAATATTTCTGTCACAAAATCAGCGCTATTCTTCGTTGTCCAATAGTCTACAACATAGCGTTCATAGCATTCATCGCCGCAAATATACTTGTGCTTCTCGGCCCAATTCATCATCTTTTCATAGGTTCCCACAATGTGTTCATGTGCGCCTATGTGATAGCAGGAAAGATAAAGCCCGCCCCCGAATTCCATGGTAGAGGTCTTTGGGGGCAATATTGTCTTTTGTACAAGGCGCATGGTTTTACAAGTGCCTGTCATCCGCTCCTTACAAGAGGGATACTGAATCAGTACAGGCCCTGTAATGGCGTTTTGAACGTGCTCCACTTGATTGGTGAACTCGATATTGATAATCGCTTCCATGGGTGCGCTGTTGTAGGGCTGCTCCATGTAGAAGTAGGTGCCTTTTTCTCTGAACTTTACACCCACTTCAGTGGCGTTGTTTTCCAGAACTGTCTGGGCTTCTTCTATGAGCTCAAGCCAATCTACGACAGAAGTATGCTTTTGATGCCAAGCGTTTTGTTCTATCTTCAGTTCATCCACTTTCTGGGCGAAGACTCTTCTCGTTTGATTCAGAGTACTCCCCTCAATAAAGCTTTGAATTTCCGACAGGGTGAAACCCATTTGCTTGTAATACTTTAAAATGGGTATGGTCAAAAGCGTTTCGGTTGAATAATATCTGTAATTGTTTTCCCCAATTTTATCAGGCCGAAGAATCCCTTGCTCATCATAGAAACGCAAGGTCTTTCTGGAGACGCCGCACTTTTCCGCCGCTTCCCCTATGGTATAGGAATCCTGTAGTTTCATATCATCACAACCTTTTGGCATGAGAGGGAAAACTCACTTGAAAGTTCTCCCTCTCTACATTCTGATCCTTACTTCTTGGCTGGTTTCGCCGGCAGAATTTCTTCTACTTCGCTGTGTGGTCTTGGAATCACATGGACTGATACAAGCTCGCCCACACGTTGTGCCGCTGCGGCTCCTGCGTCTGTCGCCGCTTTGACTGCGCCCACATCGCCTCTGACCAATACCGTCACAAGACCGCCGCCTACATGCTCTTTGCCTACTAGGTATACATTCGCCGCTTTTACCATTGCGTCTGCCGCCTCGATGGAAGCTACCAGACCTCTTGTTTCAACTAATCCCAATGCGTCATGCTGTGCCATAAATATTCTCCTCTAAAAATTTATTTTTTGATCTCTATGGTGGCCGAAGCGTCCGCGCCCAGCGCGTTTGCTTCTTCCATATCTAAATGACACTCCAAATAGGAATCATCATTCGCCCGAATTAAGGTGTTGTGCAAAACACCGCCTCTGGTTCCGTACACTTCAATACTCACAAGCTGTCCGTCACGCACGTCTAGCCGTTTGGCGTCCTCACATGACATGTGGATGTGCCGCTGTGCGATCATCAGCCCTTCCTGTAAGCGCACACTCCCTTTTGAGCCAACTAAGGTAACATCACCCGGGGTGCCTGTGAGGTCTCCAGAGGACTTAACTGGAGCGTTTACGCCGAGCCGGAAACAGTCACTGGCTAGGATCTCAACTTGGGTTTTACTGCGGACAGGACCCAAGACTCGCACTTTCTCAATGGCGCCTTTCGGGCCGCAGATGGTCACGGTCTCTTTGCAGGCATATTGCCCCGGTTGGGACAGCTCTTTCGTCTTCGTTAGACAATGCCCTGCGCCGAACAAGCTTTCCAGATCTGCTTGCGATAGGTGGATATGCCGGTTTGAAATACCGATGGGGATCTGGTTCTGGGTTGGATTCCGCAGCACATCTAAAATAGCTGTCAATATCTCGTCATGACTACCCGTATGGTTCACGCTCCTTTCTGTGGCACTCTTGTCTGTTTTTCTCTATCATATCATGTTTCCCCCTTTCCCTCACCCCTCTTTCAGTACGGTAATTAAATCTTTGAAGATGGTATTCATCTCTTGCTGAGATGTATCAGAGTCCCTATAGTTTGACAGGAGGGTTTTCATCTCACTTACAATCCCTGTCGGCACACTGCTTGGTTTGTTTGGACTGATGTTATAGTCAAATAGCGGATCGCTACTGGCAAGGGTCGCGCAATCTTTGATTCCGTAGGCTACTTTCTTTGTGTTAATCAGATGTAGAGGACTTACATTTTCTGAGACCGAGCTTCCGCCCCAAGTTCCGCATCCTAAGGTGAAGGATGGCAGAAGTCCGGTGCTGGCGCCTGTGCCGCCTTGGCTGGCTCCGGTGTTGACCAGAATGCGAGAGGCGGGTTTTACGGAGAATTTCTTCACGATTTCATCGTTACGAGTATGTAAACTCAAGGTGTGTCCGATGCCGTTTTGCAGGAGATCAATGCATAAATGACAGGCCTCTTCCCAGTCTTTTACTGTGTAGAATCCGAGAACTGTAGTAAGCTTTTCATAGGACAGAGGATAAGCTTCTCCCACGCCGAATTGTTCCCCGATCAGTACCTTTGTACCCTCCGGCACTGAGATTCCGGCGGCTTTTGCGATAATGGAAGCCTCTCGCCCGACAAATTTGGCATTCATGGTATGAGTGCCTTTGAATATGACGCCGCACACTTTTTGGGTCTCTTCCCTGTTCATGAAATAGCCGCCCTGACGCTTGAACTCAGCGACTACGGCATCGCGGATGCATTCTTCTACAACGACTGCCTGTTCAGAGGCGCAGATTGTGCCAAAGTCAAAGGTTTTGCTGGCTATAATATCTGCGACTGCTTTCGGAATGTCCGCACTTCGTTCGATATAAGCCGGTGTGTTACCCGCTCCCACGCCGAGAGCTGGTTTCCCTGCACTATAGGCCGCTTTCACCATCCCGGGGCCGCCTGTTGCGATGATTAGTTTTACTTTTTCGCTTTTCATCATCTCTTCGGTTGCTTTGATGGATGGCTTTGTGATACAGCCCACAATATGTTCCGGAGCGCCCGCTTCTACGGCCGCTTTACACATCAGCTCCGCCGCCGCTAGCGTACACTGAAGTGCGGAGGGATGAGGGGAAAACACGATGCTGTTACGTGACTTGATTGAGATGATGGCTTTGAACATCGCTGTAGACGTGGGATTTGTCGAAGGGATGATACCCATCAGTAGTCCCATAGGCTCGGCAATCACTGTGATCTTGTTTATGGGATCTTCTTCGATCACCCCTATGGTTTTCATATCTTTGATGGCCTCGTACACAAGAGTGGTCGCTAAGTGATTCTTATATGTCTTGTCTGCCACATTGCCGAAGCCGGTCTCTTCGACTGCCATTTTTGCGAATTCTACGTTATACTGCTTTGCCGCTGCAACCATGTTCCGCAAAATGCGGTCGATCTGTTCTTCGGTATAGCTTGCAATCTGCTCTGCGGCGACATTGCCTCGTGCGACTAAATTCCGGGTCTCTTGTAGGCTTTGCAAGAGCGCAGGGTCCTCTTTCTCTATCTCCCGCTCTGTTTGACAGCCGGGTGGTGTTGTACTTTGCTTTTTCGCTTGCGCTTCTGTGGAAAACGCTATGCCATGTTGATTCGCCAAGTCTCTGGCTGATGGGGTGATGATGGTCTTTGTCTCAATGAACATTGTCTTCTCGCCTGTTTTATACAGGCGTTCGATGTCTATTACGGATATTAAGTTTGCCATAGAATCTCCTCCTTCCTAAAGTAGAGATGAAATTAGCTTCTCTGCGGGTGATGGGATCACTTCGGCGTTTAAGAAGAGTCCCTTTTCTCCGGCTAAGGCTGTCCCTACGTCCACACCAACTTGTACTGCTGCAACATCGCCTGTAAAACTGAAATATGCTTTTCCGCCCAGACCGTGCCCTAGGCGGAGCTCCAAGGGCGCTACATTTGCAGCTTTTAAGACCGCATCCGCCACGATCACCATGGTAGATAGGGAGAATGACTCGATGATTCCCACTGCCTCAATGGAGTCCGGCATGGTGGCTCCCACGATTGCTGAGAAGATAGCGGGGGTGACATTTGGGATGATGATGCTGTCCACGATATATTCTCCGGCTTCCTGCTCTCCGATTTCGATCGAGCTTTCCACCGCGGCTATGTCACCTGTTAGGAGCACAATATATTTCCCGGGGCAGGTAGTGGTCGCTGTTACGATCTCCACATGGGCAATTTTTACCATCTGATCCACGGTATAGATCCCCCGGGCGATGCTTGTGAACTCAATCATGCCTATCGCTTGCCGCATACTAGCCCCCCTCTCTTGTGATTTCGATATAGTCTTTTTCCACTGCGGTAACGACTCCGTCTATGCTGGCATGGATTCTGGCACCGAGTGCTTCCTCAGGGATTTCACCGATCAGCAGTCCTTTTTGCACCTGCGCACCAAGGGTGACATGGGGCACAGCAGGTGCGCCTACGTGCTGATTTGTTGCGATTTGAACACGCTTTGGCCTGAGTGAAATCTCAGTTAAGGGCGCCGCTTTGTCGTATCTCCAAATCCCCAGCTTGTATAGAAGGCGTTTGCTGGGGAGCAGCCGGTGTTCCCGGCCTGGGCGTACTATGTAGCTGGTTTTGTCTGCTTTGCAGCGGACTCCCTCTTGCAAAAATCTGTCTCTGTATGTTTGGTTGGCTGTCTTTGGGAACAGTCCGGCGGGGCAGGAGACCAGTTCGCACAAACCGCAAAGGCAGCAGAGCTGCGCTCTTTTTTGCGCTTCTATATCTTCGATATTATAGTTCGCCATTCGCATGGTCTTATGGGGCTCTGAATCGTGTCCCAAGAGGTAACGGGGGCATAGATCCGTACACATCTGGCACTGCTCACAGGTAGAGCGATTGATTCGTTTGATCTGTTCTGCTGACATGCTCTTTTTTCGGATGAGCACGCTTTGGCTCTTGAGTAAGATTAGCGCTTTCGTCTTCTTTGAAACGTAGCCGTCTAGGTGATCTAAGACTGCCCCCATCATGGGGCCGCCGTCTATCACTGTATGTTCTGCGTAATCCGCTAGGCCAGAATGCGCTAGTATCTCTCGGATCGGTGTCCCGATTGGTGCTTTGATTGTGATCGGATTTGAGATATCTCCTGCCAAGGTTAGGAAGGTTTCGGTGACCGGTGTTCCGTTTATGGCATGGTATATGTTCAAGGCCGTTTCTACGTTGATGACCACACAGCCGACTGCGATGGGGATATTTGCCTCTGGAACTATGCGTCCTGTCAGTTCGTATACCAGTACCTGTTCGTCTCCAGCCGGATAGATGTCTGCCATGGGCTTAATTTCCAGAAAGGCTTCTAGTCCCTGGGCGTGGATTGTGTCGTTTAGGATTTGTATTGTCTCTGCGTGTTTTGCTTTAATGCCAATGATGGCCTTTTGGGCTTCCACACATTCCCGTGCGTAATTTAGGCCTGCTAAAACCTCTGCGGAGAAGTGTTCTAAAAGCTCCTGATCTACGCGGATCAGAGGCTCGCACTCTGCGGCGTTTAGGAGTACGTATTCTGCCTTACTTGCCAGTTTCACATGGGTAGGAAAACCCGCTCCGCCGCCGCCTATTACGCCTGATGCCCGAATCATTCCGGCAATATCCATCTGTTTCCACCTCGATTAGACCAGTTTGCAATCCTCATCTATGATGCCCACAATCGCCGCATCGACAGGGATTGTATCGTCACCGATCATCCGACGGGCAGCGGATCCTGTGCAGACGAGTACCCGATCCTCTATGCCGGCGCCTATGGTATCGACTGCGACAAGCCGTACGCCTTTGTCTTTTCCACCGATCACTTCCACCAGCATGAGCTTAAAGCCGTTTAGCGCCTCTGTTTTCCTAGTGGCCCATACATTGTCAATCAATTTTGCTGTCAACATTTCGCTGCCCTCATGCTTTCTTGAATTCTAGAAATGGCGGCCTCTACGGAGGCGGTATCGCCTAGTATCGCGAGTAAAATCATGTTCTGGGGACAACTGCCCTTTACGTCGCATACAGTCACGTCTACAATCTTATAGGCAATGTCTGCGGCAACCACCATGTCGATCATGCGGCCTTGCACAAGACCAATCGCGTCGGTACAGACACTCGCTTTCTCGATTTTGGTATTGGAACGCTTTAGAATGATTTCCAGTACACCGGGTGACGGCGATTTGATGATGCGAAACTCCATAAGCGCAACCTCCTTACACTTTGCTATTTTTACAACTGAGGGCAATCCCTAGGGGGGTGACAAACATTGGGTTTTCCGGTTTGCGGGTAAACACGCCTGTCTTTTCCGCGATGATAGCTTCTATCCCGCTTAAACAGGCTGTACCGCCGACTAGTAAGATCTCCTGCACCTCATGTCCCCTTATGTGGTGGCTTACAATGGAGGCTACTTTTTCGATTACGGGCTTTAAGACGCCGATTAATTCTTTGTGGTTTTGATAGTCCCGCTTAAATAGTTCCGCCTCATCATAGGGCAACTTATAAGCGCCGGAGACTACGAGGGAGAAATGTGTCCCCCCTGTCGGCTCGTCGCTGACGTGGACGACTTGACCGCCTTTGATGATGGAAATCCCTGTTGTCCCGCCGCCGATGTCTACGATGGCGCCGTTTTGAATCTTCAGCACCTCGTTTGCCGCTGTGGGTTCATCTAGGATGCAGTCTATTTCAAATCCGGCGCTCTCTACTACGTTTTTGATGGCACCTGAATCGAGGAGATCCGTACCCGGCGGGATCGCTGCTGCTGCACTGAATAGCTCGGCGCCTAGCTTTTCTTCCAGCTCCTGCTTCATCTCGCGAACGATTTGGATGGCGCCCATGTAGTCTACCACCATACCGTCCCTCACCACATCGGCGTAACGATAGGCTCCGGCAACGGGTTCGCCCACTTCGTTTAAGACACAGATTACAACACAGGCCGTGCCTAAGTCTACTCCTGTGTAGTATGTTGCGCCTTTTGCAAGCACTGGTTGTTCGACCACTTGCAGGAAGTCTTTGATTAACTTGTCGCAATACTTGAAATCCATGTTCTGTCTCCAGCTCCCAAGGTTAAGTCTTCGTAATCGGGACAGTTGCAAACCCCAAATCTTTGTGCAACACCGTTGTGATTGCGTCTAGAGCGCTCTCTATGCTCTGTACATCACCGGTTATGATGAGGGAGCCTGTTGCCCTGTCTAGAAAGGCGATTTTTACTGTCGCAGCTTTTGTAGCAATGTCTGCCGCGATGATACTGGTCTCGCAGGGGGTCAGGGTGAGAATACCGATGGCACCTTGGGGCTCCATGTTTAAATTCTCGTATACATCTTCCATGGGTGCCGCAATAATGTGGGCGATCGTCACCTGTTTACCGGGGACGGACTCCTGAATGATACGTTCAATGCTGCTGTCTTCTCTCAATATGCTCATAGGTCTCCTCCCGCGCTAGTGTCTTACGATGGTGCAGACAATACCATGTCTGCTGATTAGATCATGCACCTCTGTGAGCCTGCTTTCAGGTGCCGAGTAATCGCCCTCTAAGGTGTATTCCAGCCCGAGTGCTGGATATTTGCCTATACTCAGCTTGTGATAAGGCAAAATCTCTACCCCTTTGAAGTTTCGGTACTCGGTGAAGGGTTTTAGGAACTGCGCCATTTGCTCGATGTTTTCTGTATCGTCATTGACACCCTTCAAAAGCGGGACGCGGATTAGGATATTGTGCTTTCTCCGAATGAGCTCAGATACGTTTTCTAAGATGCTCTCGTTGTGGACACCGGTGTAGAAAAAGTGCTGTTTGGAATCCATATGCTTGAGGTCATACAAAAACAGGTCTGTGCATTCGGCGATTTGGAGCAGGGAGGAAAGTTTTCCGTATCCGCTGGTTTCGACAGCTGTGTTGATGCCGTTTTCCTTACAGGCGAAAAGTAAGTTTGCCGCGACTTCCGGCTGTATGATGGCGTCTCCGCCGCCTAAGGTCATGCCGCCGCCTGAGACGTCGTAGAAGGGTCTGTCTTGCTCTATGATTTCTAGAAGTTCTGAAACCGTCTTCGCCTCACCGAAAATTGCGAGGGCGGACTGGGGACAGGCTTTTTCACAGGCTCTGCAACCGATGCAGTCAATGCTTCGGATCACTTGATGTCTGCCAGCCGTCATCACATGGATATTGGCGGGACAGACCGGGACACAGGCACCACAGTCATTGCACACGTTTTTCCGGTACATTACCTGATACTTGCTATCAAGCCCCTCTGGGTTCGAACACCACTTGCAGCGCAGTGGGCAGCCTTTGAAGAAAACCATTGTTCTCACACCCGGTCCATCGAAGGTGTTGTATTTTTGCACATTAAATATGAGCGCTTTTCTTTCCATCATGGGACTAAACCGACTCAATCATGGTGCGGCTGATGATTTCGTCTTGTACATCCTTACAGAGCTCAATGAAGAAGGCGCTGTATCCGGCTACACGCACCACGAGATCTCGGTATTTTTCGGGATGTTTTTGGGCGTCGAGCAAGGTTTTATTGTCCAGATAATTAAACTGGATCTCACCTGCACCGAGGATTGAAGACGTGCGGAGTAGGGTGATGATGCCTTCTTCCCCTTCTTTTGTATCTAGGAGGCCGCGCATGAGCTTGAAGTTATGTACCATGCCGATATTCATGCTGTCGTTGGGCATTTTGGATACAGATTTGATGACAGAAGTCGGCCCAAACACATCAGAACCCTGGCTTGGGCTGATGCCGTCGGAAAGAGGTGTCCAGGCATGACGTCCGTTGGCAGATGCTCCTGTGAGCTGTCCGAGGGGGGTATTGTTTGAGATGGAAAGAGTTCCATGGCTTAGGATGGAATATAGGGTTTTATACTTCCGGTGGTCACTCTCTGTGAAGTGGACTAGGTCAGCTGCTATGTCGTCGGCATAATCGTCGTCGTTGCCGTATTTGGGGGCATTGATGCAGTCTGCTTTGATTTGATCATAGCCTACAAAGTCTGCTTTCAGCGCTTGATTGAGCTGATCCAGAGTGTATTTTTTGTCGTCAAAGACCAGCTTTTTAATCGCCGCCATGGAGTCGGTATAGGTCGCAAGACCGGACCAGATCACGCCGGGGCCGAAGTTATACATGGCACCGCCTGATGCAACATCTTTTCCGCTTTCCATACAGCCTTCATACATGATGGACATGAGTGGTTTGGGAGCCAGCTCTCGGTGGACGCGCTGGGTGATGACGGTTGCGATGCTGGATAGTTTTGTGACATATTTGATCTGCTCTTTTACGGCCTGTTCAAACTGCTCAAAGGTTTTATATTGGCTCAGATCTCCCGCATCTGGCGTTACTTTCTTGCCATAGTGGAGGGGAACACCGTGGTTTAGGGTGAGTTCAATACAAATCGGCCACTGGGTGTATGCTGTGGATGTCCACTGGTACAAACGGCCTGATTTCTGGGGTTCTACACAGCCCATGAGGCAATAGTCTCTGGCGTCTTCGATGGAGACGCCTTTTGCCAGCATCATTTTGATACTCGTATCGTCAAAATGACAAGCGGGGAAGCCCATACCGGCACGAATGACGTCTACAATTTTTTTTAAATACGCTTGAGGCGACTGATTGTGAATTCGTGCCGCCAGAGAGGGCTGGTATACTTTGACATGCCGCACGGCGTCCATCAACAGATAAGTAAGGCCATTGGTCGCGTCACGGCCTTCCCGTGTCACACCGCCGACACACATGTTGACGAAGGGCTGATAACCAGCGAAGAACTTAGAGCCGCCTTCGCTGGTGACCCACATCATCTCAGACATCTTGATGAGCATGCAGCCTGCCAAATCAAAGGCTTCATACTCTGTCAGATTGCCGGAGCTGATATCCGCTTGATAGAAGGGATACATATACTGATCCACCCGGCCAATGGACATGCCGGTTTGATTTTCTTCTACAACCAATAGGGATTCCACTGTCCAAACAGATTGGATCGCCTCCCAAAAATTAGCAGGTTTGTGTGCCGGAACACGGGCGTTTACTTTGGAGATGGTTAAAAGTTCTTGCTTCCGCTTTGGATTCGTCTCCTTCTGGGCGAGCTCTGACGCGTATTCGGACAATCTTCTGGCGTAGATCATGACTCCTTCTGTGGTGTCGATGACGGATTTGTAGAAGTAGATTTTGTCAAAGTCATCTGGGTTTTCGTAATCCAACTTTTCCAGATGATCCTTGGCTTCTTGCTGGATATCAAGCATCCCTTTTTTCATCAGGATCACATCATATCCGGGATTGGAGTCTCCCCCGCCGTTTAGGGCGTGGTAGGAGCAGTCAGAGACATAGGACTCTCCGGAGATTGCCCAAACGCCTGCTTCCCGGAACTGGTCTTCACAGAATTCGTCAACGGATTTGCCTTTCCAGAAGGGGAAGAGCTCTTCCCGCATGATCCGCTTGTCTTCCTCTGATATGTAAAAGGGATCCTGCGCACGGGTTTCAATTGTGTCGATCTCTTGTTCCATCCAGCGCCATGCGATATCAGGGGAAAAGGCGCCGGCGCGGGGTGCGCCGTTCGGTGCGCCGACGATGAGTTCATCATCTTGGATCACCAAGGGTGCTGTTTCACAGCAGTATCGGAAACACTTCGCCCGGAGCATGATTTTCGGCATACCGGGGTTTTCCTTGGCAATTTCTGTAATCGCCCGGGCACGATGGGTGGTGATAGATGGTCTCTGTTTGAGAAGGTTCTCTTTCAGCTTCACATGCCGCCCTGTTGGGCCGTCTGGGATGTCTGCTTGGACTGTGTCTCTTCCCTCTGTGAGATATGGCACGGGGTTCTGCACAGTAGTGTCTTCCACCAAGCCCTCGAAAATCTTAATCAGAGCATTGCGCTCTTCTGCCGATAGGCTTTTTACCGATTGGGTCAGTTTATTTGAAAATTCTCGAATATCCATCACGGGTTCCCCTTTCCTTCTGTTCGGATTTTATTGATATGCCTTTTCGTACAGGGCAATGAGTTCCTCTTTTGTCCCTTGCCTTGGTGCGCTGGGTGTACAGCGATCTCGCAAGGCAGCTTCCGCCATGTCTGGAAGGGCTGTTGTGAAGGCTTCCCGCTCTATGCTCAGGGTGCGGATGGATGGCGGGATATCTAGCTTTCTCATGAGGTTCCGGCTTGCCTCAATTAGGCTCGCTGTTCCCTCTCGTGCTGTTCGGGCAGGCAGATGGAGCAATGCGGCGAGGTGTGCGTAGCGGGTTCGCTCTCGTTCGCCGCCACCGCCGCAGAGACAGGCGTTAAATTCCATCACGGGCAAAAGCATCATCGCGTTCGCTCGTCCGTGGGAGATGTGAAACCGTCCGCCTAGGGCGTGGGCAAGACTGTGATTTAAACCAAGGTTTGCATTTGTAAAAGCCATCCCTGCCATGCAGGAGGCGTTTTGGATCCGATCTCTGGCATAGGCGTCTGCCGGGTCTCGGTAAAGGGTTTCCAGATGTGCAAACACCAGTTGTACCGCCTTCTCTGCCAGGGCATCGGTGAAATCTGTGGCATGAATTGACACATAAGCCTCTATTGCATGTACGAGGACGTCGATTCCGGTATCTGCTACCACTTTGTTCGGCACATGTTGGAGACAGACCGAGTCGAGGATGGCGATGTCCGGTGCGATGCGTTCATCCACGATGACGACTTTGCTGCCATCAACAGTGATGACGGAGAAATCTGTCACCTCGGAGCCTGTACCGCTGGTGGATGGGATTGCGATAAATTGAGGTCGCTTGAAAGAAGCTTCATCCATCTTCCAAGCTCCATAGAGAATCGCCTTGGCTGTGTCAATGACCGATCCGCCGCCTAGTGCGACTAATACATCAGCACCGGATGATCGGAATACCTCTAGCCCTGCGGTAATGATTTCTGTATTGGGGTCTGGGCGAACATCTTGGAATACATGGGATTCCATTCCAGCTTGCCGCAATAGTTCCACGGCTTGCCCCAGATAGCCCAGTTCAGCCATAATGCCATCTGTTATGATACAGGCGGCGGAACCGGAGATTGTTTTTAGGAGCCGGATGGATTCCTTTCCTGCATAGACCTTAGTTTTGAGGGTAAAGGTGTCATTCATCATAAATCTCCCGGTATATCGCGGACGCCATAGCCCACTTTTCGGATATAGACCAGATGCATGGGTGAGACATTATCACTTGTAATGCCGCATCCTAATGCACCGCTTCCCAGTGTCAGGGATGGAAATAGGTTCGTCGTAAGCCCTATGCCGCCGAATACAGACGGTGTGTTGACAAGCACTCTCGCAACAGGTTTTCTTAAAATGAATTGGCGGATCACCTCTTCGTCTTCCGAATGGATGACCAATGTATGTCCCTGCCGTTCTCCGATTAGAAGTTCAATACACTTTTCACAGGCATTCTCCCAATCTTCTTCCACATAGTAGGCAAGGACGGGGCATAGCTTTTCTTTGGCATATGGGTTTTCGTAGAAAACATATTTTTGCTCAGAGATCAAAACTGTCGTATCCTCTGGCACGTGGAATCCGGCTCTTTTTGCAAGCCGTGCCGCGGAGAGTCCGATCATTTCACTGCTCTGACTGCCGTCTTTTAAGAATAGTTTCTCGCCTAGGGCTTCGGATTGCTGGGCTGTCATGAAGAATGCACCCTTTTTTCGCAGCGCTCTTTTGACTGCTTCGGAAATGCAAGCTTCTACCACAAGGGAGTGTTCCGCCGCCGCTACGATGCCGTTGTCAAAGGTCTTGCTTTGGATGATGTCCCCTACTGCTCGTTCAATATTTGCTGTGCGCTCTATGAAAACAGGGCCGTTTCCCGGGCCGCCGTAGATTACTTTTTTACCGCTTTGCAAGGCGGGGTCTAATAGTTCGCTTACGCCTGTGTTTATAATCATAGATACAGCTTTGTGCCGCATCAGTTCAATTGTGCCAGCCTCGCTGATTGTGTTTAAGTAGCTGATTGCCCCCTGTGGCAAGCCGTGTTTTTCTCCGCTCGCGATGATGAGATCGAGCACACGGAAGGAGGTCTTTTTTGCCAAGAGAGGCGGGGAAAATACAATGGCATTGCCGGACTTTACTGCGATTAAAGTCTTAAAGATCGCCGTAGAGACAGGACTAGTCGGCGGACAGAGCCCGACGACCACGCCCAAAGGTACTCCCACGTCCATGGTGCGTTTTTCCCGGTCTTCCTTTATGATGCCGAGACAGCGCAGCTCCCGTAATTCACGTCTGAGTTCATTGCAGACAAATTTGTTCTTCAGATATTTGTGCTGCCACTTGCCATACTCTGTCTCTTCATGGGACATGTGGGCAAGTTCTTTTAAATAGGGTTCTAGGTCGTTTGCGATGCCTTCCACAATCTTATCGAGTTTTGCTGCGGAAAACTCCGCCATCTTCTTTTGCGCCGTGCTGGCATTCTCTGCGCAGATCCGTGCCTCTTGGACGGATAGTAGGTCGCTGTCTATCACCTTCATGGCCTACACCTCAGCGGTTGGCGGCAGGAGGGCGTCTATGGAATAGCGTTCTATGATCTTATAGAGTCCCTCGTGGGGGGATGGGATCACGACAGAGCTATAGACCTCGGTGCCCATGTCAGCCACTGCCATCACACCGGCTTCGACGGCGGTTTTACATGCCGCAACGTCACCCTGCACCAAAATGGAGATATAGCCGGATGCTACATTTTCAAAGCCTAAGAGCTCTACACCGGCGGCTTTTACCATGGCATCCGCCGCTTGTAGGACATATACAATACCGAATGTTTCGATCATGCCAAGCGCTTGATATTTTTTCATAGTTAACCAAAGCCTCCCCTTACACTTGATAGATCGAAACAATGTCGCAAACTTCTTTGATGGGTCTTGGGATTACATTTTTCGCTGTGAGCTTTCCGATTTCAGCTGCTGCGGCAGCGCCTGCCTCCACAGAGGCTGTTACTGCACCCACATCTCCGCTGACCATAATGGCGACCAAAGTCGAGCCCACGTTTTCGTAGGATACGAGCTCGACCTTGGCGGCTTTTAGCATCTGATCGGCGGCGTAAAGTGCCGGCACCATGCCGATGGTTTCAACAAAGCCCAGGGCCTCGTAGTTGTGATTTCTCATGTTTACGCCTCCTGATCGTTTTAGTTAGTTTGGAATGTACTTGTTAATTGTTGCCCGGCCTTCCGGCGGGGCTTTGAAGTATATTTTTAGCTCTCCATTGACCATCTCATAGCGGCTTTCTTCTAGAAATCCGTTTGTCCGCCCTGTGAAGAGTGCCTCTAGAACCGCTTTTTGGTTGAGCATACGGAACTTGCCGTATTCTGGCTTCAGCGCCGCGATGACATCGTCGGCGCAGGCTTCGTCAACGGTGGTGAAATATTTGAGAATTGCAAAATTTAAAGGCTTTTTCATGATGTAGCTACCCCCTTCTTTTTGAATACTGCAAATGGGTTAACTGCAATGAACAGAATCCCTACGAACATCAGGATCGCTGCAAGCCAGACAACAGGCGGAAGCGCCCAGCCGTCTTGACCCCAGATAACGCCCAATACGATCCAGCAGAAGAATGGACCCCAGAAGGAGAATGCACCATTTGCAGCCATACCTAAAGCCGTACCGCACATCGCGTTTCCTTTATACCAGAGACTAAAGGCGTAGAGAGTGAAAAATCCGCTGATGATGAAGAATGGCATTGCGGAGGAATCTGTCACTGCTTGCCCGATGATACTCAATGTACGGCTTGCGTCGCCACCAATGAACAAGAAGAGCGGAGTAAGAATGAAGAGCGCCGCAAGTCCTGATACAGATTGGCGGATCAAAATGCCGATTTCAAAGTCGATCATTGCCGTACCGTATCCGGCGACACAGCCTTCAAAGCCCCAGCCGATAGCCGCGATAAAGGCGATGGCGATACCTAGGAGCATGGTGGGCGGCGCGTCAGGCGCTACGCTTTGTAGGCCGATTATGAAGCTTGCAATGAGACAAACGACGATTCCAAAAACCATACGCTTGTTGAGCTTTTGCTTGTATAGAATTCTCCCCAGTATCGCACCGATGGCGGGACAGAGGGCGGCAATGGGTACGATGATGGATCCTGCGAGTTGTAGGCCGATGACATAGGCGCTTGTGGAAATGGGGCCGCCGACCAAAGCTGCAATCACCATGATGCGACCTGGTCTTGATTTCAGGCTTCTAAAGAAATCTCCCAGTTTTCCTCTGACACCGGCGATTCCCAGTCCCCAAACGGCGCTGATGGAATAGTTGATCGCACTGCCTAAGGCACCGAGACCGAATGTGATGGTGATCGCGGTGAGCGCCGCTGTATTTGCGCCATACCAGTCATCCCACACACCCAGTGACATACCTAGGGTAATGAATGCCGTATACAGTCCGTAGAACATACCGGACAGTATCGCAAGGGTAAGACCTTTCCTGAAAAATCGTGACTCCAACTGTTGTTTTGCCAAGGTTGCGTTCGATGTAGATGAACTCATTCCAAGATCCCCTCTCCTTTTTTGGTGCCTTTGCGCACACCATAGTAATACACACTTTCATGATACACCTTACCCCATAGAGGAATGTAAATGCAATTCTTACATAAATTCACTTGGAAAGAATTAGTCACATTAGACAAGGTATCATGTGACTTCTCTTCTATTTGATTCTTCCCCTCCACAAAAACTGCCAGACTGCCCTGTTTTACAGGACAATCTGGCAGTTTGACGCAGGGGGTACGTAAGGATCTATTCGGCGTATGGGAACCTTCCACATACGGGGAACGATGTGGGGAACAGATCTTTCATTTTTCTCCGCTGGTAATATGGAACTCCTCCGCTAGACATTGCAGATGCTTGAGGGCTTTCATCGCCTCCTCATATGTTTGCGAGTTTTCAAGGATTGCAGTGATCCCGTTGAACAGCCCGTAGTAGGATCGCTTATAGCTCTCTCCTTTGTCTGTTTCTGTTTTTGCGTCTAAGGCGAATAGGCTTTGCATGATATGCTCCATCATGTTTCTGTTCCTCCTTTTTTAATATCTGCACAATATAAAAAGGGATTCCCATTCAGCAGTGTTCCGCTGAATGGGAATCCCTTCCGATAACTGATAATTAGTTCTTGAACTAGGAGAGCTTCCAAGGAGACGATAAAATCACTCCTAAACAAATTCCGTCCGTTCTGCCGATGGGGGGATCGGCTTAATTTGTCTCTCCATATTGTTCATTGTGTTTCTCCTTCTAGAAATTAATCCAATCTGTAAGCCATCTGCCGGAGGTTATACCCCAAACCCGGAATTGGAGCACTCCATTTAAATTTCTCCAGTATATCCGCGTATACTCAGTGAAGGGCACTACTTCTTCATAGGCTTGCTGCACCTCCAGCTCAGGGGAATAAGCCATTGCAGGAGTTGCTAGTGACAGCAACATTAAACCAGCCAGTAAGCACACTAGAATTCTTTTCTTCATTTGTTACTCTCCTTTCAAAATAGTATACTCATATTTGTCGCACAAGGGATATCTATTCCTCGCGTGTGCGTATTGGTAAGAAGGCCAAGGCTTCTTGGCTCATATCTTCCACATTTCTATCCTCTACATGCTGTCCATCAATATAGAGTGAAAATGTACCGTCACCATTATCAATAATAAAGTTCTCTACTGCTCTGAATGCTTCTTCGCTGTAAGCGCATTCAATGGGTCGCTCAATACCATCATCAACATGCTCAAACGCACTTTCCCAATGGGCGGGCAGTACGAGGAATATGTAGGATGAGAAAAACAATCCCACAACCAAAAGATAAAAACAAACACTTACTAGTGTTCGCCTTCTTCGTGTTTTATCTCGCGCGCACAAGGCGAGTGTCTTAAATCTGTCTACGAACTCCGCTTCTGCATTGATTAGACCGCTCACAGGGACTAAAGCTTTCGGCTTCTCCCCGCAAATACGGCGGAGGCCGTTTTTGTAGTGATTGTAATCTATCTCAGAGGTACCCACAGCGAAATAATCACATCTGAGTTCCATGGCAAAGGATACATTCTTCCTGAGCACGTATACCAGCGGATTCCACCAGAATACATAGCTGATGAAGCGCATTACAAACTCAACGAGAAAGTCTTTGCTCTGAATATGTTTCCACTCGTGTCTGAGAATTGTACGAAGCTCGTCTTGGGTGAACTGAACACCTTCGGGCAGGTATATGTACGGTTTAATCCCCACGGTGAATGGCACTTTGATTGGCGTTCTGAATACGCGCCCGCGCTTCTTTGTTGGGCCGCTGATCTCCGCCAATATTGCTTCCGCCTCCTCATCGGGAGCATAATTCAGAGCTAGGGCTGTCCAATAAGCCTTCCAGTATCGGATCGCATATCTTGTTAACAGGACAATAAATCCTGCGCCCCATATGAGGAGGGAGATATGAAGGATATTCATCGATAAGCCCATTCTCTCGGAGAATATCACTTCATATCTCAAAAACCGAACAACCGTCGGAAAGATCACTGCTGAGAATATATGTGTTGTTCCGGGGAGATCGATGGCGAAAAACATCCGTGAAAGACTTAAAATAAAAAGCACTGTCAGAGGCAGAACAGAAAACTTGATGGGATATCTCAATTTCCGCATCAGTAGACTCAACAAGACAAAGGCATTAAACCACAATACACTCATCAGAAAAGTATACGGGGAAATATGACTGTAGAATGTAACACCCATCGACCAGCACCCTTACTGTTTCTTATTCTTCTGGAAATTTCTTTGCATAGTTCTCATCTTCTGTAATAGCCAGAAGGAGATCTGGGATCGCAATATCAAATTCCAGAACATGAGAAGCAACGTATTGCGCTTTCGTTAGCGCCGCTTTATACGCTTTTGCCGCTCTGCCCGTTGTGGGTACATAATGGTCTACAAGCACGGCATTCTTTGCTTGCAGTGTTTTCAAGATGACATGGATTGAGGTCTCTTTCCATGTCCGAGCGGGTGAAGCCGCGATCAGATCAGTGGCGGTCATGGGTGTGTCGCTCTCCCAGAAGATATTCATAACTTCTAGTTCTATATCAGTTAATCTCATGGAAATCACCATAGAAGAGGTCAAAACTACTCGTTTCGATCATTTCCAACTCATTTTGAGCATAGTATATCTCATCAATACTCACGAAATGTGTCGAAAGGCGGCGGACTTGAAAATAAAAATGGAAAAACTGTCTCCAGTCGGGAGAAAGGAGCATTAATCCCTGCCCCTAGGGGGCTTTTCCATTGTATTTCGACAATTTTCATGCTATACTTCCCCATACAAACACGGAAGGCGGGAGTATGCAGCATGAAAAAAACGAAACCTACAGCTCCCCTGCTTCTGTTCTGCCGCCTCCATCGTCTTAAGCTCATCCTAGGGGCAATCATGATTGCTGTTATCATAGCCCTTATCATTTGGATCGGATGGACACCTCGGCATAGCGTCACATTCTATCAAAATGACGGTACTAACCCTTCCTCAACTACAAGCGTCTCTGTGATAGAGGGTGACCTCGCCTTGGCTCCACCGAACCCAAGACGTCTAGGATATATCTTCCTCGGATGGACAGGAGATGCAGCCGGAACAGAGCCCTTTGACTTTGAAACACAAATTACCGAGGATCTGTCCCTCTATGCCCAGTGGCATGCGGAGTTCTCTATACTCTTCTATCCAAATGATGGAGACATCACCATCCCAGCAAGAGTTCTTGTATTATCCGGCGAACAAGTCCCCAAACCGGACGCGCCAAACCGTCCCGGTTTTCACTTCCTCGGATGGACTAAGGATCAGGCGGGGGAGTATCCCTTCGACTTTGCCTCACCCGTCACTGAACGCAGAGTCCTCTTTGCCCAATGGCACGCGGAATTTGCTGTCACCTTCCACCAAGGAGACGATCGTGAGCCAGAAGCGCGCATTGTATTATATGGCGAACGAGTCCCTGAACCGGGCACGCCAAGCCGCTTAGGCTATCGTTTTCTCGGATGGACGCTGGACACTGCTGGGGAGCGTCCCTTCGATTTCATCGCGCCGATTGCCGAAAACCTAGATCTTTTCGCACAATGGCGCACCTTCCCTCCGCCGACAGACGAACTGGACGAACTGCTTGCCCGCCACGGTAACAATCTGTCTGTCTATTTCAAAAATCTAGACACAGGCTTTGTTTATTTCCATAACGCCGACCGTATTTATATGGGCGCCAGCGTCCCAAAAGCAAGCTTTTCTCTATATATCTACCAAAAAGCCGAAGTGGGCGACATCGAGCTAGATGAAAGACAACTGCGCCTGCTCCGCATCAATCTCAGTTATAGTGACAATGATGCGACCCTCACCCTTGCCAGAATGCATGGCACGGCAGGTTATAGGCAATTTGTTGCAGATCTCGGGGGCAATCCTGATTTTGTTGTGAGCAGCGTCATGGGTTCCCGCCTGACCGCAAAGGAAGCTGGATTATTTGCATTGGCAATCTATGACTATATCGAATCAGACAGCAGATATAGTGAGGAGATGAAAACCCACCTGCTGAATAATCAATTCCCCTTCATTGTTTCGGATTATCCGGTCGCAAGCAAGTCTGGCTGGACATCTTCTGTGTTTCATGATTTGGCGATTGTATACGCGCCCTCATCTTATATCCTTGTGATCCTTTCGGAGCGAATGAACCACCGTGTCTTTGCGGAGATTTCTATGGCATTTCAGACATTTAACAATACGTGGTTTGTGGATGAACAACATCGGAAAAGAATGCCTATGATAGAAGAAAACCTCCACAAAGGATGTACGTTATAAAGGGTGATTTTAATGGAAAAGCTTAAAAAGCATTCTGAAAAGCTAATGTTGCTCGGCAACAATATTGCCTTCTACAGAAGAAGGAATAAACTTTCTCAAGAGCAACTGGCAGAAAAAATAGGTGTCAGCCGCACACACATAAGCAATATTGAGGCTCCGAATGTAGCGCATTCATTTTCTATAAATGTGCTCTTTGATATTGCAGATGCACTTGAAGTTGAGCCGATAAAATTGTTTGATTTTAGCAAATGAGATAAGTGCAGAGAACCAAAGCCTCCTTTTTCAACTGATGCCCCAAGAGCGAAGCGATTGGCTCGGCGGAAGGCGATGCTTGTGGTGCAAAAGCGGTGGCAGGCAAAGCCTAAGGTCGGATTCAACTCTGTAACTAAGGTTAAGGACAATCCTCAGTCCGCTTCGCGGACAGCTCCTTTGGAAAAGGAGCCCCTGGGTCAAAGCAAAAGGCAAGAAAGATGATGCGCTCATCTTTCTTGCCTTTTTTAATTGTCGAGGATTTTCTTTTGTATCTCTTATGCCAAAGCCGCTTTTGCTTTGTCACAAAGGGCTGTGAAGGCTGCTGGATCGTGAATCGCTGTCTCGGAGAGCATTTTGCGGTTCATTTCGATGCCGGACTTTTTCAGGCCGTTCATGAAGCGGGAATAGTTCATGCCGTTTTGCTTACATGCCGCTGAAATTCTGGTGATCCAGAGTCTTCTGAAATCGCGCTTTTTGCGTTTTCTGCCGATGTATGCGTATTGCAGGGATTTCATCACCTGCTGTTTTGCCATTTTAAAGTGACGGCTCTTTGAGCCCCAATAGCCTTTGGCTAGTTTTAGCGTTCTTTTTCTTCTCGCGCGGGTTGCCGCTACGTTTTTTACTCTTGCCATAACTCTATTAACCTCCTACTCTTGGTATCTCTTATTTGTAAGGAATCATACGCTTGATCGCCGCTTCGTTTGTCACGTCGGCGTAGGCGCCTTTGCGGAGGTTTCTCTTGCGCTTCTGGCT
>Ga0131853_10000537_pt1 | contig 69949 bp, 54 predicted proteins | sample TergutLab28metaG_FD_92764 | JGI IMG/M metagenome (GOLD analysis project Ga0131853, IMG submission 92764) | Labiotermes labralis P1 segment gut microbial communities from Petit-Saut dam, French Guiana - Lab288 P1 (version 2) (version 2) | ecosystem: Host-associated > Arthropoda: Insects >... | reverse complement strand
CCAGGAGCACCCGATCGACGACCCCGAGGTCGAGCTGCGGATGCTGCGGCTGCTCGCCGAGCTGCTGCACGCCTCGGATGCCCCGGCCAGCCAGTTCGAGCGCCTCGGCCTCCCCGCCGAGGGCGAACCGGCCGCCGAGCACCTGCTCGTGCGCGCCCAGGCCGAGCGCGCCGCGGCCCTGGCCGAGCCGATGCCCGAGCTCGAGGCCCTCCCCGCCCGCGACTTGCTCAGCCAGCCCCTTCTGGCGCTGCTGAACGATCCGGGCATCCGGCTGCTGCTCGACGAGGTGTTCCCGACCACGACCCACACCGAGCTCGTCGCGCTCTCCCCCCAGCTCAGTCCGATCGACCTCGCCCGTTTCGGTCAGATCCCCGCTCCGGCGCTGCACGACCTCGCCGAGCGCCTGCATGAGCTGCGCCCGACCGCCGGCTGATCCGACCGACCTCACACCCCTGGCAACGACGACAGGAACCTCCGAGATGTCCTCCCCCACCGAAACCGAAGTCCTCGCCATGGCGAAGGCGGCACGCGTGCCGCACCGCTGGCGCAACCTCTTCACGATGACCGGCACGCTGGTCGTCGACAGCACCGAGGGCAGCATCACCGCCACCCTCTTCCCGACCATCGCGGCGGCACTGCGCCTCACCGCCGCCAACCTCGGCAGCATGACCGCCCTCGGGAAGATCGCCTCGGTGCCCACCGGGCCGGCCTGGGTCTGGCTCGCCGGGAGGATCGGCCGCAAGAACACCCTGATCCTGACGACGCTCGGCGGGGGCCTGTTCGGCATCCTCGCGGGTCTCGCGAACGGCTTCGGGATGCTGCTCCTCTTCAACACCCTGATGGCCGCCTCGATCGCCGGCGGTGCCCCGATCACGAACTCGGTGCTCGCCGACACCTTCGAGGACAAGGACCGCGCCAAGGCCGCCGGCATCTTCTACGCCGTGCTCAACGGCGTCGCGTCCTTCATCGGGCCGGTCATCGCGCTGTTCACCAACCTGCACGACGGCTGGCGCTACGCCATGTGGACGATCGGCGCCATCTGCCTGCTGGCCTCCCTGCTCGTCGCCGTCGGCTTCAAGGAGCCCACGATCGGCGCCGCGGAGAAGCAGCTCGCGGACCTCGCCGAGCAGGACCGGATCGCGACCCGGGTGAGCTGGTCGAGCGTCGTCTCGCTGTTCCGCATCCCGACCTACTCGATCATGATGCTCTCGCGCCTGCTCTCCGGGCACCTACTCATCTCGGTCTTCGGCATCGTCTTCCTGGTCAGCGTGCGCGGCTTCAGCAACGCGACCGCCGCGCTCGTGCTGATCCCCTTCGGGATCGGTTATCTCGTCGGATCGATCGGCGGCGGGTACGTCGTCGCCCTGCTCGACCGGACGCTGCCGAGCCGCGGCCGTGTCTGGTTCATCCAGTTCGCACAGCTCGCCTTCGCCGCCGTCGCCTTCTTCGCCACGCAGATCCCGCACGGCCGCGGCATCGGGGTCTACTGCGTGTTCTGGGCACTGATGGCGATCGCACAGGGGTTCAACGTGCCGCTCAACCGGCCGATCGTCGCGGCGGTCATCCTGCCGGAGCTGCGCGGCCAGGGCTTCGCGATCTGGCTGTCGATCTTCGAGACGATCGGATGGGCGCTGTTCTCCCTCGTCGCCGGCGACCTCGCTGCCTCGCTCGGCATCACGACCGTCTTCCTCTGGGTGCTCGTGATCCTGATGGTCGTCAACGCCCTGGTGCTCGGGTTGCTGCACCTCACCTATCCGCGGGACGTCGCACGCGTCGCCGCGACGCTCGACCAGCGCCGGGCGATCGCACGCGGGCACGCCACTATATGACAAATGGAATAGTGAACCGAACAGGATGCTTGGCAGAACTCGCTTAACCCCAGAGTTAATGCAATCATTTCCCCGGCTCGCTTTCCCAGAGCTACTCCATTAGTGAAATACCAGGATCAACGGAGATCACCATGCTCAGTCGTCTCGACGTCATCGCGCTCGGCCTCCTCGAGGCCCGTCCCCGCACGGGCTACGACGTCCGCAAGTGGCTCGACACCTACGGCCGGGCCTTCGGCTACACCGCGCAGACCTCGCAGATCTACCGCCAGCTCGCCCGGCTCGCCGAGCACGGCTGGGCCCAGGTGACGCCCGACCCGCGCACCACCGGTCCCGACGCGAAGCTCTACGTCCTCACCGAGGAAGGGCGTGCCCGCTTCGCCGAGTGGCAGCTCTCGCCGTACACCCCCTCCCCGCGTCCGATGGACCCCGATTTCCAGGTGCGCATGCACTTCACCGCGGGTCTCGGCCCCGCGGCCGCGCTCGCCCTGGTGCGCGACGAGCTGCGCTTCCGTCGCGCGCAGCACGAGTTGCCGCTGCCCTTCGACGCAGCATCCTTCCCGGCGGATGCCGGCGACGAGGTCCGGCTGTGGCACACGGACCTCGCCCTCATGGCCGAAGAGCGCGGTCGCGCGCTCGCCTCGACCTACATCGACTGGCTCGAGGCGACTGAGCGTCGTTTGTCCTTCCTGGTCGCCTCGGGCCGCTACTCCGCCGTCGGGGCGGGGCTCACGACGGAGCCCCGCCCCTCCGCGAGCGCACCCGCCCGTGACGAGCACGGCTCGCGCGCCGAGCGATGAACGACGACGACACCGAACCCCGCATCCGAGAGAACACCATGACGTCTTCCCCCCGCCGCCCCAATATCGTGATGATCCTGACCGATGACCACGGATCCCAGTCGATCAGCGCCTACGGCTCGAAGATCAACCGGACGCCGCGCATCGACGAGATCGCCGAGTCCGGCGTCCGCTTCGACAACTGCTTCGTCACCAACTCGCTCTGCTCGCCCTCGCGCGCCGCGATCCTGACCGGCACCTACAGCCACATCAACGGCGTCTCCACGCTCGTGACCCCAATCGACGCCTCACAGCCGACCTTCGTCAGCCAGCTCAAGGCCGCCGGCTATCGCACCGCAATGGTCGGCAAGTGGCACATGGGCCATGGCGAGGGGCACAACCCCGAGGGCTTCGACTACTGGGATATCTTCGTCGGCTCGCACGGGCAGGGCGAGTACTGGAATCCGCTCATGCTCGCAGCCGACGGCGAGCACACGGTCGAGGGCTATGCGACCGACATCGTCACCGACCTCGCCCTCGAGTGGCTCGAGTCGCTGGAGGGCGACGAGCCCTGGTGCGTGCTGATCTACCACAAGGCGCCGCACCGCTCATGGGAGCCGCATCCCAAGTACGCCGACGAGCACAAAGGCCCGATCCGCGTGCCGGACACCTTCGAGGACGACTACGACACCCGCTCGATCTCCGTGCGCCGGGCTGCGATGCGCGTCGCCGACCACCTGAGCACCTCCGATCTCAAGGTCGACCCGCCCGAGGGCCTCACCTACGAGGACACCGCGGCCTGGAAGTACCAGCGCTTCATGGAGGACTACCTCGCCTGCGTCGACAGCGTCGACGAGAACGTGGGCCGCGTCATCGACTGGCTGAAGGGGCGGGATGCCTTCGATGACACCCTCCTGATGTATGCCTCCGACCAGGGCTTCTTCCTCGGCGAGCACGGCTGGTTCGACAAGCGTCTGATGTACGAGGAGTCCCTGCGGATGCCGCTCGTGCTCTCCTACCCGCGCCGGATCGAGGCTGGCCAGGCCTTCACCGACCTCGTCACCAACGTCGACTGGGCGCAGTCGATCCTCGACGCGGCCGGGGCCGAGCACCACCCGCGGATGCAGGGCCGCAGCTTCTGGCCGGACCTGCTCGGCTCCCCCGAGCAGCCGCCGGCCGCCGGAGTTTATTACCGGTACTGGGAGAACGACGACTTCATCCACAAGGCACCCGCCCACTACGGCTACCGCACCGAGCGCTACAAGCTCATCTACTTCTACAACGACGGCCTCGGCCTGCCCGGCGCGGGCTTCTACTCCTACCCGCCGGAGTGGGAGCTCTACGACCTCGAGACCGACCCGCTCGAGGTACGCAACGTCTACGGCGACCCGGCCTACGCAGAGATCCGCGAGCAGCTTAAGGCCGACATGTGGCGCGAGCAGCAGCGCCTCGCGGATGCCCCGCATCCGTCGCAGCCGACGCCCGCCGGGCTGTAGACCGCGACATCCCCTTTTTTCCTCACCCCGACAGCACAACCCGCACTCACTGCACTCACCCCCACCAAGAAGGATCAACGATGCTCCACACGAAACGCACGCTCGCGGCGACCGCCGCAGCCGGCGCACTCGCCCTCACCCTCGCCGGCTGCTCCGGCGGCGCGGCATCCACCTCGGGCGGCAGCGCCTCGACGACGCTCACGCTCGGCACGATCGTGCCGGTCACGACCTTCGACGCCGCCAATGCCGCCTGGGCGAACGAGTCGCCATACCAGCAGGCGGTCTACGACACCCTGCTGCACGCGGCGCCCGACGGGACCGTCCAGCCCTGGCTCGCCACGAAGTGGTCGTACAACGCTGACAACACGGTGCTCACCATGACGCTGCGCAGCGACGTCACCTTCAGCGACGGCACAAAGCTGACCGCGGAAGCTGCAGCACAGAACCTCCTGCGCTTCAAAGCCGGTACCTCACCGCAGAAGGCCTATCTCGCAACGATGCAGGACGCGAAGGCGATCAACGACACGACCCTCGAGATCGACCTGTCGAAGCCCAACCCCTCGCTGCTGTCCTTCCTCACGACGAACTGCGGCCTGGTGGAGAACCCGAAGAACTTCGGCACCCCGAACGAGGCGACCACCCCTGCGGGCTCCGGCCCCTATCTGCTCGACGCCAAGGACACCGTCGCGGGCTCGACCTATGTGTTCACGAAGAACCCGAAGTACTGGGCACCCGCACAGCAGCACTACGACAAGCTCGTGATGAACGTCTACCAGACCCCGACCGCGCTGCTCAATGCCATCAAGGGCGGGCAGATCAACGCAGGCACCCTCACCGACGACACCACGATCGACCAGATCAAAGCGGCTGGATACGCCACCGCTGGCGAGAACCTCAACTTCATGGGCCTGCTGCTCTTCGACCGCGGCGGCACCATGACCAAGGCGCTCGGTGACGTCCGCGTTCGCCAGGCGATCAACTACGCCCTGGATCGGAAATCGCTCTTGAAGGCGGTCGGAAAGGGCTACGGCACGGTCACCGAGCAGATCTTCGGCCAGCAGAGCACGGCCTACGACAAATCCCTCGACTCGACGTACAGCTACGACCCGGCCAAGGCGAAGCAGCTCCTGCAGGAGGCCGGCTACGCCCCCGGCAGCATCACCCTGACCGAGCCCGAGTCCAGCGGATTCCCGCCCGCCGCATACTCGCTCATTCAGCAGGAGCTCTCAGACGTCGGCATCAAGGTCACCTACGTGCAGGAGGGCACCTCGAGCTTCCTGCCCAATGCCCTTGCCGGCAAGTACAGCTCGATGCTGATGCAGCTCAAGGCGACGCCGACCACCTGGGAGACGCTGACCAACGTCCTGCTGCCGACCGCCGGGTGGAACGCACTGCACTACAGCGACCCGCAGGTGCTCGCCTATGCCGCGCAGATCCAGAGCGGCTCGGCGACCGAGGCAGCCACCGCCGCGAAGGCGCTCAACAAGTACATCGTCGACCAGGCCTGGTTCGCGCCGCTGTACTACCCGCAACAGTCCTTCGCGACCGACGCGCACACCAGCGTGCAGGTTCAGGTCGGCAACGCGTACCCCTACCTCTGGAACATCCAGCCCAAGAAGTGACGGATGCGGGTGGGGCGGTCCTTGCCGGGCCGTCCCGCCTGCCCCGCCCTTCGCGAGGAACGCCATGCTGTCATTCATCATCCGCCGGCTGTTGTCCGGCATCGTCATGATCATCGCGATCGCCGCGCTCGGATTCCTACTGCTGTACGCGGGCGGTGGGAACATCGCCCGCAATATCCTCGGGCCGGACGCGACCGCGGCGACCGTCGCCCAGAAGGCGCACGAGCTCGGCCTCGACCGGCCGCTCATCGCGCAGTTCGGAAGCTGGGCCCTGCACGCCGTCACCGGGGACCTCGGCGCCTCCTGGTTCACGAGCGCCCCCGTGGCCGCGACCCTGCTCACTCGGCTCTCGGTGACCCTCTCGCTCGTGCTCGGGGCGACCCTCGTCACCGCGATCGTCGCCACCGCGCTGGGGATCCTCGCCGCGACCCGACGCGGCTGGGTCGACCGGGTGCTCCAGTTCCTGTCGACCCTCGGCTCCGCGGTGCCCGGCTTCCTCGTCGCCCTCGGCCTCGTGCTCGCCTTCGCCATCGGACTGCACCTCTTCAAGCCGACCGGCTATGTGCAGTTCCGCGACTCGCCGGCCGGATGGCTTTCGAGTATCACGTTGCCCGTCATCGCCCTCTCCCTCGGCGGCATCGCCGCTGTCACCCAGCAGGTGCGCGGCGCCATGATCGACGCCCTGCGACAGGACTATGTGCGCACCCTGCGCGCCTGCGGGTTGCCTGCCCGCAGCGTCATCCTCAAGCATGTGTTGCGAAACGCCGCCGGCCCTGCACTCGCGGTGCTCGCCGTGCACTTCGCGGGGCTGCTCGGCGGTGCCGTCGTGATCGAGCAGATGTTCGCGCTGCCCGGCGTCGGGCAGGTCGCCGTCACGGCGACCGGCCAGGGCGACATCCCGCTCGTCATGGGCCTGGTGCTCGCCACCGGCATCCTCGTCATCGTCCTCAACCTGCTCGTCGACCTCGTCCAGGGATGGCTCAACCCGAAGGTGCGCCTGTCATGACCTCCACCCAGCTCCTCGCTCTCAGCGAACCGGCCCGGCGCCCGCGCGCCGCAGGCTTCCGCCGCCTGATGGCCAACCCGACCGGGGCCGCCGCCCTCGTCTTCCTCGTGCTCATCGTGTTGCTCGGCGCCTTCGCCTCACTGCTCGCACCGCACAACCTGAACACGGCCACGGCCGCCGACGTGCTCGGTCCGCTGTCCTCCACGCATCCGCTCGGCTCCGACAGCGCGGGGCGCGACGTCCTCTCCCGCCTGCTCTACGGAACCCGCAACAGCCTGCTCGGTGCACTGCTCGCCACCGCGGTCGCCGCGGTGTTCGGCGTGACCTCGGGCCTCATCGCCGGGTACTACGCCCGCTGGTTCGACACCCTGGCGACCTGGGCGGCCGGGCTCCTGCAGTCGCTGCCCGGCATGGTCGTGCTGCTCGCCGCGCGCGCCGTGCTCGGCCCGTCGATCTGGATGGCCATGGCGATCTTCGGCGTGCTGCTCACCCCGGCCTTCTTCCGGCTGGTCTACGCCTCGGTGACCGCGGTGCGGAACGAGCTGTATGTGGATGCCGCCCGCGTGTTCGGGATCGGTGACGCACGCATCATCGCCCGGCACATCCTCACCGTGGTGCGCGCACCCGCGCTGGTGCAGGCGGCGAACGTCGCCGGCATCGCGATCGGCGTGCAGTCGGGGCTCGAGTTCCTCGGTCTCGGCGACCTGAGCCTGCCCACGTGGGGAAGCATGCTCAACGACGGCTTCGCCAACATCTACTCGGCCCCCGTGCTGATGCTGTGGCCGAGCCTCGCCATCGCTCTCACCTGCATCTCGCTCGTCCTGCTCGCCAACGCGCTGCGCGACGTCCTGCAACGCACCGGCGCGGCACCGCGCCGCGCGCGCCGGCGGGTGGCGCGCCACGAAGCGCCCGACGAGACCGAGCCCACGCTCGTGCACGAGGAGCAGGCGGGTGACCTGGATGCGGCGCCCGGCGAGGAACTGCTGCGCCTCGACCGCCTCGGCGTCGGCTACGACCAGCCGGACGGCTCGGTCAAGATCGTCGTATCGGACGTCTCGCTCACGGTGCACCGCGGCGAGGTGCACGGCCTGATCGGGGAATCGGGCTCGGGCAAGACGCAGACCGCCTGGTCGGTGCTCCAGTTGCTGCCCGAAGGCGGCCGCATCACCTCCGGGTCGATCGTCTTCGACGGCACCGAGCTCACCCGACTCGGCGCCACGGCGCTCACGAAGCTCCGTGGCACGCGCATCGCCTACATCCCGCAGGAGCCGATGTCGAACCTCGATCCCTCCTTCACCATCGGCAGCCAGCTCGTCGAACCGCTCCGACTCCACCTGAGGCTCTCACGGCGGCAGGCGCGCGAGCGCGCGCTCGAGCTGCTGGGCAAAGTCGGCATCCGCGAACCCGAGCGGACCTTCGCCGCCTACCCGCATGAGATCTCCGGCGGGATGGCCCAGCGCGTGTTAATCGCCCGCGCGATCTCCTGCGAGCCGGACCTGCTCATCGCCGATGAGCCAACGACGGCCCTCGACGTGACTGTGCAAGCGGACGTGCTCGAGCTGCTGCGCGAACTGCAGAAAGAGATGCGCATGGGCATGATCCTCGTCACCCACAACTTCGGTGTCGTCGCCGACCTCTGCGACCGCGTCTCGGTCATGCGTGCGGGACGCATCGTCGAGACCGGTCCCGTGCTGTCGGTGTTCGATGCGCCGCAGCATCCGTATACCCGCTCGCTCTTCGACGCGATCCTGGAAGGGGCCGAATGATGGCCGAGGCCTCCGTGAACGACACCCTGCTCACCGTCGACGGGCTCGTGGTCGAATACCCGGGCTCCGGATTCCGTCGCCCGCCGTTCCGTGCGGTGAAAGGCGTCTCGCTCGACATCCGTGCCGGCGAGACCGTCGGCCTGGTCGGTGAGTCCGGCTCGGGGAAGACGACCATCGGACGCGCGATCCTGGGCCTCGCCCCGGTCAGCGGCGGCCGGATCGTCTTCGACGGCACGGACATCAGCCACCTGAGCCGCGCACACCGGCGCGAGATCTCGAGCGAGATCCAGGTCGTCTTCCAAGACCCGTACACCTCGCTCAACCCGGCGATGACGATCGAGCAGATCCTCACTGAGCCGCTCACGACGCGGAAGGTCGGCACCGCCGAGGCCCGCCGGCGTGTGCGCGAGTTGCTGGAGCAGGTGCAGCTGCCCGCGAACTCGGCCGAGCGGCTGCCCCGCGAGTTCTCCGGTGGCCAGCGCCAGCGCATCGCCATCGCCCGCGCGCTCGCCCTCGAACCCCGCCTTATCGTCTGCGACGAACCGGTCTCCGCGCTCGACCTGTCCACGCAGGCTCGTGTGCTCGAGATCTTCCGCGAGATCCAGGAGCGCACCGGCGTCGCCTACCTCTTCATCTCGCACGACCTGGCCGTCGTCCGCCACCTGAGCAGCCGGGTCGCCGTCATGTACCACGGCGAGATCGTCGAGTGGGGGGATGCCGATCAGGTCACCGCGCGCCCGCAGCATCCGTACACGCAGCGGCTCTTCCTCGCCGCGCCGGTCCCGGACCCGCGCCGGCAGGCGGTTCGGCGCGAAGAGCGGCGGCACCTGCTCGAGCGACAGGCCAACGAGGGGAACCTCGTCATGGGAGGAGCACGATGACCGGTCGACCGAACATCCTGTGGATCTCGACCCACGACATCAACCCGCACCTCGGCGCCTACGCCGGCGTCTACCCCGGGGCCGAGTACGCGGTCACCCCGAACCTCGACCGGCTGGCGGCCGAAGGCGTCCGCTTCGACAACGCCTTCGCGGCCGCGCCAATCTGCGCGCCCTCGCGCTCGGCGATCATGACCGGATGCTTCCCGACCTCGATCGGCACGATGCACATGCGCACCAAGGCGGTGCCTCCGCCCGAGGTGCGCCTGTTCTCCGAATACTTCCGCGAGGCCGGCTACTACGTGACCAACAACTGGTTCACGGACTTCCAGGTTCCGGTTCCCGCCAGCGCGTTCGACGACTGCAGCCCGACGGCGCACTGGCGGAACCGGCCAGACCCCGAGATGCCGTTCTTCGCGACATTCCACGGCATGGCCACACACGAGTCTCAGATCTATCTGGATGACAAGGCCTTCGCGGCTGCCACGACGCACGTGCCGGACGCCGATCGGCATGACCCCGCCGCAGCGCCGCTGCCGCCGTACTACCCCGATACCGAGGTGTTCCGGACGTCGTGGGCCAGATACAACGACCTCATCACTGAGATGGACCATTGGGTCGGCGAACTCCTCGCCCAGCTCGAAGAGGACGGCCTGGCCGAGAACACCATCGTCGTGTTCTGGAGCGACCACGGACTCGGGATGCCGCGCGCCAAGCGCTGGCCCAATGACTCGGGCCTGCACGAGCCACTCGTCGTGCGCTGGCCCGGCCGGCTCACGCCCGGCACGAGCACCGACGCGCTCGTGCACCTGATGGACCTCTCTCCGACGATGCTCGCCGCCTGCGGCCTCGCGATTCCCGAGCACATGCACGGCACGCCATTCCTCACGGCTTCCGGTCGGCTCATCGAGGACGCCAACGAGCACCTGTTCGCCGGCCGCGACCGCCAGGGCGAGGTCGAGGACCGCAGCCGCTCGGTGCGCGACAAACGGTACCGCTACGTCCGTCATTTCCATCCGGATCGCTCGCCGATGCAGCACAGCGACTACCCCGATCACCTCGGCACCTGGGCAGAACTGCGCCGGCTCACCACGGCCGAGGTGGTGCAGCTCGCCACGGGCGAGCGACGCAGTGTCTTCACGCCATTGCAGCGCAGCCTGGTGGCAGCCACGAAACCGGCCGAAGAGCTCTACGACATGTGGAACGACCCGCACGAGGAGACGAACCTCGCCGCCGACCCCGCATATACGGAGACGACCATGGAGTTCCGGGCGGCGCTGGATGCCTGGCAGGAGCGCTACGGCGATCTCGGACTGCTACCGGAGGAGGAACTGATCGAGAGCTGGCGTCCGAATGGGGTCTGGCCGGTCACCGCGGTGCCGAGAGTCCTGCATGACGGGGCCGGCACGATGACGATCACGTCCCCCACGCCCGGCGCCGCGATCGTATGGACGACGGACGCGGCGCCCGCCACCGGACCGGATCAGGGGGCTGCCGGCGACGGCATCGGTGCGCTCGCTGGGAACGCCGCTATGGATCCACGGCACTGGCGCATCCTCTGCGCGGCCACGCCCCCGCCGGACGATGCGGTGTACCGGGTTCGCGCGGAACGGCTCGGCTACCGGCCGAGCAGCGAGATCGACGTCATCGGAACGTGGAGGGCATGACGAGATGGAACGTCACGATGGACACCCCGGGCGCGATGCCGACGATGCCGGCCCCGACAAAGTCGATGCGGCGCCCGCGCACGCAGGCTGCTGTGCTCCGGTCGGTCGCGCGGTTTTTGCTCTCCAGCCCGCGCGGGAAGGCGATACTGCTGTTCGGCTGGAATCCTCCGACGACCGGCACCGCATCGAGCAGGTGAGTCTGCCCGGCGGGATCTTCGAAATGGGGAATCCCTTCAGCGACGGATTCCATGCCGACGGCGAGACGCCCGTGCACCCGGTCGAGCTCACCCCGTTCACGATCGACGCGACAAGCGTGACGAACGCAGACTTCGCGCGGTTCACGGAGTCCACGGGGTACGTCACCGAGGCGGAGTCCTTCGACTTCTCCGCGGTGTTCCACCTCGTGCTCGCCGCCGAGGAGGGCGACATCCTCGGACAGCCACCGCAGACGCCATGGTGGTACGGCGTGAAGGGCGCCGACTGGAGGCATCCGGAAGGCCGGCACTCCGACATCCGCACTCGCGCCGATCACCCCGTCGTGCACGTGTCCTGGAACGATGCGCAGGCCTACTGCGCCTGGGCGGGCCGCCGCCTGCCCACCGAGGCCGAATGGGAGTTCGCATCCCGCGGCGGGCTCACCGGCGCCCGCTTCCCCTGGGGCGACGAGCTGCTGGAGGCCGACGGCTCGTGGCAGGTGAACATCTGGCAAGGGGTCTTCCCGACCGCGAACACGCAGGACGACGGATTCCTCACCACCGCCCCCGTGCGCAGCTACCGCCCCAACGCATACGGACTGTGGCAGACGGTGGGCAACGTGTGGGAGTGGTGCCAGGACGTGTTCTCGCCGCAGACCTACAGCCAGGACGCCGGACGTGGGGTCGTGCGCGACCCACGCGGCCCGGCGTCCGGCGGGTTGCGCGTGATGCGCGGTGGGTCGTACCTCTGCCACGACTCGTACTGCAATCGCTACCGCAACGCGGCCCGCTCCTCGAACACGCCGGACTCCTCGATGGGAAACGCCGGGTTCCGAACCGTCGCCGCATGAGCGGCCGACGCTTCCCCGGCTGGGTCTTCGCAGGCGGCGACGAGCCCGACCCGCGGTTCACGCTCGCCAACGAGCGCACCTTCCTCGCATGGACCCGAACCGCCCTGGCTCTCATCGCCGCTGGGGTCGCACTGGACGCCGTGGAGGTGCCGATCCCCTCGGCGCTGAGACTCGCGGCTGTCTTCGTGCTGCTCGGCCTCGGCCTGCTGCTGCCGCTCACCGCCTGGATCGGATGGGCCGTCGCCGAGCGCGCCATGCGCCGCGGCGCAGCACTGCCCGCATCGCTTCCGACCATCCTGGTCGTCGTCGGGGTCCCGGCCGTCGTGGCGCTGGTCATGATCGGCCTCTGCATCCGATGACGCGACGCCGTGAGCGCACCCCCGTGGATGCCGGCCTGCAGCCCGAACGCACCGAGCTGTCCTGGCGGCGCACCCTGCTCGCCCTTGCCGTCGCCTCCGTGGCGTCCGCCCGCGCCCTCTCCCCTTTGCTCGGTGTCGGCGCCTTCATCGTCGCCGGGGCCGGGCTCGGGCTCACCGGCGCGCTCGCTGTCACCACGCGGCACCGCTTCCGCCGCATGCACGAGTGGTTCGGAGGTCAGCTGCGCCGCGGCCCCGCTGATCGGGTCGGGACCGCAGAACAGGTCCGCCCGGTCGCGCTCGGCGGTCGCCTCCCGCTCGCCCTGGCCGTCTTCCTCAGTCTCGGCAGCGCCTTCGCCCTGGCGCAGGCCGTCACGCATCTTCCGCACTGACGGCCCCGGCGCAGCTCCGCTCAGATCGTCAGAGACTGCAGGTACGCCCGCACGTCGGCGGCCATGTCGACGGCACCGCCGCCATAGAGGTACTGCAGCTGCAGGCCGTCCATCAGGGCGATGAGCCCCCGCGCGGCGATCGCCGGGTCCAGATCCGCACGCAGCTCCCCCGCGTGCTGCAGCGCGGCCAGATCGGCGCGGATGCTCGCGAACAGCGTGCGATAGCGATCTCGGAAGTGCTCGTGCGCCGGATGCCCCGCCGTCGTGGCCTCCGCCGACAGCGTCACGTACAGCTCGACCACGGCCGGCACGGTCGCGTTGTGCTCCGCGATCGCGACCAGCGCGTCGAGCAGCTCGCGCGGGTGCCCGCTGCCGGCCAGGAACCGCTCACGACTCTGCTCGTCGCGGTGCTCGAGCACGGCGGCGAGCAGCGCCGCCTTGTTCGGGAAGTGGTGCAGCAACCCTGCCTCGCTGAGGCCGACGCCTTGCGCGATCTCGCGCAGGGACCCGCTGCGGTAGCCACCGGCTGCGAACACCGCGAGCGCCGACTCGAGGATCGACCGCCGCGTCCGCGCGCTCTTCGCGTAGGGCCCGCGCCGCCCGCCGCGCCCCGGCGGCGCACCGGTCATGCGCCGATGCGCCGCAGCCGCACGGCCTGGTACGGCCGCGACGGCAGCTCGACCACGAAACGCCCCGACACGGGGTTGGGCAGCGACGACACCGTCATGTTCCAGGTGTCGATCACGTCGACGTGCCAGGCGATGGCCGGGTCGTGCAGAAAACGCCGGAACGCGGGCTGCGTCGCGCCGAGGTAGTAGAGGTAGTACTCACCGGGGATGCCGGCGACCGGGACATCCCACTCCGTGTCCAACGGCTCGAGCGCGCCGCCGGGAGCCTCCTCGACGATGCGCCGCAGGAACCCGATCCGCGCGGGGCTCGTCCCGTGCAGCTCGCCGCCCTTGGCCCACCAGAGCACCTCGTCCGGCTCCAGATAGGTCTCGCCGTGGCCGACGTAGCCGCCGCGCAGGGTTCCCTCCCACACCCGCCGGGTCATCTCCTCGCCGCTGATGTTGCCCCAGCCCTGATCGATGTCGCCCTCGTAGGCGCATTCGTCGACGACCACGGGCTTGCCCCATCGTTCCCGCCACTCGCCGACGAGCTCGGCGGTCTTGTAGACGTCGGTGCGCTGCATGCTGACGTGGGTGATCCAGGGGCGCGACTGGTCGTAGACGACGCGGCAGTTGTGGATGGAGCGCGGATGCCCCGTGGCGTCCCAGCGCTGGACGATCGCGGCCCAGCGCTCCCAGTCCGCCTCGGCCTTCGCGTGCAGCAGGTCGAACTCGTTCGCGAGCGACCACCAGAGGTTGACGAAGGACGAGAGCCGGGCGACGGCGTAGCGCACGTACCGGTCGTCGGCCGCGGCGTCCATCTCGCTGAACCCCCAGCGGTCGTACGCGTGGAACAGGATCAGGTCGGCCTCGACGCCGAGGCCGGCGAGCTGGTCGATGCGCCGCTCCAAGTGGGCCCAGAACGCCGGGTCGAAGCGCTCGTGGTCGAATCCGCCACCCGCGACCGGAAGGTACGGGAAGCTGTCGGGCTCATTGCTGTTGAACGTGTACGACTTCGGGAAGACGCACATGCGCATCTTGTTGAACGGGCTGTCGGCGAGGGTCTCGAGCGTGCGCTCCTCGAGGGCATCGCCCTGGTGGGTCCAGACATAGCTGGTCGTGCCGAAGGGCAGGTAACGCGTGCCGTCGGCATAGGCGAAGTGGAATCCGTCGGCGACGCGCACCGGGCCACGACGGTCGCTGCCGACCACCCGGAACCGTCCGGCGACGCCGTCGAGCGAGCGAGCGTTGCTGGTCAGCTCGAAGCGCCACTCGCCTTCCTCGCCCGGCAGGAGGCGCACGACGTAGCGGCCGGCGCCGTCGTAGAAGCCGAGCACATCGTGCGCGGCTCCGGACGGTGCGAAGAACCGCCCGGTCAGCTCCACATCGATGAACGGGTTGCCGTGCTCCGGGCCGGAGAGCACCGCCTCGAACCGCTGCCATCGTGCGACCTCGGCAGGGGAGGTCACGGGCGCGGAAGCTCGGGCGACTCCGTCCGGCTCGTAGTCGCGCGAGGGCAGCCCCTGCGGCGAGCGCACGACCGGCGCGGCCTGGGGAGCGTTCGCCAACTCGCGGAGCTCGCGGAAGATCTCGCTGCGGTCCCTGTCGGTGAGGGAGCCCTCCGTCGCGAGCACGAGCCCGGCGGGGCGCGAGTGGTAGGTGTGCAGCAGTGTCGAGCCGACGACGGCAGGTGCTGTTCTGCGCAGGATGCCGGCGGCACCGGCATCCCGCAGCAGCTCGACCAGCGGCGTATCGGGGCCGAATGTGCGACGGTCTGAAGTCATGGTCACCCTTTCACGGCTCCAGCGGTGAGACCCGAGACGATCCAGCGCTGGAGGATTGCATACGCGATGAGCATCGGGATGACGGCGATGAGGATGCCGGCCGCCAGTCCCGTGTAGTCGGTCCCGAACTGCCCGGAGAAGCTCAGCAGCCCGAGCGGCAGCGTCTTGTTCGCGTTCGAGTTCAGGATGATGAGCGCCATCAGGAACTCGTTCCAGGTCGAGACGGCGTCCAGGATCGCCACCGTGATCAGCGCGGGAAGCGACAGCGGCAGCATCACCCGGAAGAAGATCCGCCAGTTCCCCGCCCCGTCGATGCGCGCCGCCTCGAAGACCTCCTCCGGCACGCGCCGGAAGAAGGAGTGCAGCACCATCACCTCGAACGGGATGCCGAAGGCGAGGTACGGGCCGAGCAGGCCGAACACGTTGTCGATCAGGCCCAGGCTCTTCGTGATCTCGAACAACGGCACGAGGGCGATGTAGATCGGGATCGTGAGCCCGGCGAACACGGCGAACATGATGGTCTTGCGCCCGAAGATCTTGAGCTTCGCGAGCGCATAGGCGAGCATCGCCGAGATCAGGACCCCGATCGGCACCTTGACGACCGTGATGAGGATGCTGTTGCGGTAGGTGTCCGCGAATCCGCCGACCTTCCACGCTGAGGCGAAGTTGGCCCAGGTGAACGACCGCGGGAAGGCCAGTGCGCCGAGCTGCGCGAAGTCCGCGCTCGTCCTCGCGCTCGTGAGCAGCAGGATCAGGAACGGCGCGAACCACACCACCGCGATCACGAGCAGCACGGCGGTGCTCGCGATCGTGACGACCAGCTTGCGCGTGGACATCTTCTGCGTGCGCCGCTGCGCCGTGCGCAGCCCGCCCGCGCGGCTCACCGCCGCAGAGGTCGCGGTCATTTCTCGTCCCTCATCTGGGAAAGCACGTACGGGATGCCGCACGCGAGCGCGATGATCGTGATGAGTACCGCCAGCGCCGAGCCGTACCCCGCGTGATAGAACTGGAACACGTTGAAGTACATCCAGGTGCCCAGCACCTGCGTGGAGTTCCCCGGCCCGCCGTTGGTCATCGCATAGACCATGTCGAAGACCTTGAACGAGTCGATCAGCGACAGCGCCAGCACCATGTAGTGCGCCTGGCGCAGGCTCGGCATCGTGATGTGCCAGAAGTTCTGCCACGGGTTCGCACCGTCGGTCTTCGCCGACTCGTACAGCTCATCCGGGATGCCCTGCAGCGCCGCTAAGTAGATGAGCATCGGGAACCCCGACCGCACCCAGATCGCCGGCACCATGATCGCCGCGAACGCGGTGGAGGACTGCCCGAGCCAGGGTTGCGCGAGCGCGCCGAGGCCGATCGCTTTGAGGGTCGCGTTGATGGCGCCGTTGCTCGGGTCGTAGAGCCACGCCCAGATGGTCGCGATCGCCACGCCCGGCATCACGGCGGGCATATAGAAGATCGTCCGCAGGAACGGCTTGAGCAGCGTCGCACCGTTGAGCGCGATCGCGAGCAGCAGGCCGAGCACCATCGGCACCGCGATCGTCACGACCGTCCACGCGACGTTGTTCCGCATCGCGAGCAGCGCGGTCGGGTCGTGGAAGATCTGGGCGTAGTTGGCGAAGCCGACGAAGGTCTTGACCGGGGTGATGCCGTTCCAGCTCGTCATGCTGATCCAGATGGACTGGACGGCGGGCGAGACCAGGAACACCGCGTACGCCAGCAGCGCGGGAAGGGCGAACAGCCAGATGTTCAGCCCCTCGCCCCAGCGCCGCGGCCGGCGGCGGGGTGCCATCGGCCGCGGGTGCGCCGTCGCAGACATCCGGTCAGCTCCCCGACGAGCTGAAGCCCGCCTTGATCGCCGGCTCCATCTGCGCCGCCGCCTGCGCGGGGGTGATCGAGCCGAGCACGACCTGCGACTGCAGCGAGAAGAAGGTGTTCGCGGTCTGCGCCGGCAGAGCCTGGTCCTGGATGGTGAAGAACGGCGCGGAGGCGCCGATCTGCGCGTTCAGCGCGCTCGCCGGGTACTTGGCCGGGTCCGGGCCGGCGCCCTTCACCGTCGACTGCGTGTTCTGCAGCGCCTGCTGAGTGGAGACCTGCGCGAGGAAGTTCAGGAGCTTCGCCGCGTTGTCCGGACTCTTCGACGCCGCATTGATCATGAATCCCTCGACCCAGCCCGAGTGGCGGTTCGGCGTCTGATCGGTCGGCAGCTGGAAGGTGCTGTAGGCCGACGGGTCGCTCGCGGTCTGGATGTCCTGCGAGTCGACCCATGCGCCCGCGATCGTGTAGGCGTACTTCCCCTGGGCGAAGCCCGGCTCGGTGTTGTTCGGGTCGAGGCCCATGACGCCCTTGGGCAGCCAGCCCTTGTCCACCCACTCCTTGAGCTCGGTGAAGGACTGGACGACGGGAGCGCTGTTCCAGTTCGCCTTGCCCTTGATGAGCTGGTCGTGCAGGGCGGGGCCGGCGTTCTTCTCCAACAGGTATTCGAAGAGCCGCATGACGTCCCAGCCGTACTCGCCGCCCAGCCCGCACGGCACGATGCCGCTCGCGAGCAGCTTGTCGTTCGCCGCGGTGAGCTCGGCGTAGCTCGTCGGCGGGGTGGTGACCCCCGCCTTCGTGAAGGCGTTCTTCGAGTACCAGGCGGTGACCGTCGTGCCGTAGAGCGGCAACCCGTACGGCTTGCCGTTCCAGGTCATGCCGTCGACGGATGCCGCCGGGATCACCTTGTTCCAGCCGTATTGCTTGTAGTAGGGCGTGAGGTCGGCGGCGAGCTGGTTCTGCGCGAAGGGGCCGCCGATGCTGCCGCCCCAGATGCGCCAGACATCCGGCCCCTTGCCGCCGACGAGCTCGGTGCGCAGCTTGGACGGGAAGATGGCGGCGCCGGAGCCGGGCAGGGTGTCCAAGGTGACCGTGATGCCGGTCTGGCTCTTGAACACGTCGAGCTGCTTCTGCAGGACCGCGGCGGTCTGCGCGTTGTCGTAGGTGAACAGCGTCAGCGTCTTGCTCTCGCTGCCCGAACCGCTGGCGCCCGACGAGCAGGCGGCCAGGAAGATGGCGACGGGCGCCGCGGCAGCCGCGCCGAGGACAGTGCGGCGGGTGACCTGCCGCACTGTGGTCGTGGGGGTCTGGATCTCCATTGAAATGACCTCGTTCTTCTCAAGTCATGGGTCCGTCGGGCGCTGCACTGCGAGCTGAGGGGTCTGTCGCGTCGGGTGCGCCACGATGTGTTACCCATAACACGTGATTGCGTTACGGGTAACATACATATGCAGCGACGAATATGCAACCGCAATGTCCGTGCCCCGGATGCCACAGTGCGGTGCAGTAGGCTCGCGCCGAGCGGAGGCGGCATGACGACGGTTCGACGGGCATCCCCCGGTCGCCGCCCCAGCATGGCGGACGTGGGCAGGGTCGCCGAGGTCTCGGCGCAGACGGTCTCGCGGTACTACACGGGGGGCTACGTCTCGACGCAGAGCAGGGCGCGCATCGAGGCCGCCGTGCGCGAGCTCGGCTACACCCACAGCCGCCTGCCGCAGATGCTGCGCGCCCAGCGCAGCCGAACGCTCGGCTTCCTCGCGATGGGGCCCATCAACTACGGCAACGCGGGCATCCTCACCGGCATCGGGCACGCCGCACGCGCCGCCCGTCAGGACGTGCTCACCACCCAGCTGACGCTCGACCCCGCCGGCCCCGATTTCCTCGACGACGCCCGGCACGCCTTGGACGGCCTGATCTCGGCGCACGTCGACGGCGTGCTCGTCGCGACGCCGTACCTCGGCATGGAGGACCTGCTCGCCGAAGTCGCAGGCTCGATCCCCCTGGTCGTGCTCGCCGAGTCGACGGTGGGCACGCTCGACTCGGTCCACACCGACTCCTACGGAGCGGCCCGCCTGGCGGTCGAACACCTTCTCGCGCTGGGGCACACCCGGGTGCTGCATCTCGCCGGGCCTGCCGACCGCATCGAGGCCCACCAGCGGGCCCGCGCGTACTCCGACGCGATGAGCGCGGCCGGGTGCGCTCCGTTGCCGCTGCTGCGCTGCGCGGAGTGGGATGCCGCGTCAGGCGCCCGGGCGGCCGAGGCCGCCGACCCTGCGCAGTTCACCGCGGTCGCCGCAGCCAACGACGAGATCGCGCTCGGCTTCATGTCCGCGCTGCGCGAGCGGGGGTACAGCGCACCGGGCGACTACTCGATCACGGGCGTCGACGACATGCCCGAGACGCGCTTCTTCGCCCCGCCGCTGACCTCGGCCGGGCTCGACTTCGAGCAGCTGGGCGAGCGCGCCGTGGGCCGCCTGCTCGACGCCATCGACGGTGTCGAGCCGACCGGCTCGAACATGATCCCGGCGTGGCTGGCCGTGCGCGAGTCGACCCGCGCGATCGTCGCGGAGTAAGGGGGCCGGCCGCAGGCGGCGCCGTGCCGGTGTCGCTACGCGATGCGCGCGAGCGACGCGAGCGTCGCGACGACCGCGTTCGCCAGCTCGACGCCCTTGATGCGCAGGTGACGACGGAAGTACTCGAGGTGCTCGGCATGCTCGTGGAACTGGTGCGGCGTCAGCACGCCCGAGAAGACCGGCACGTCGGTCTCGAGCTGCACGCGCATCAGCCCGTCGATGACCGCGGTGGCGACGAACTCGTGCCGGTAGATGCCGCCGTCGACCACGAGGCCGGTGGCCGCGATCGCGGCGTAGCGGCCCGTGCGCGCGAGACGCTGGGCATGGAACGGGATCTCGAAGGCCCCCGGCACCCGGAACACCTCGACGGCGAGGCCGCTGCTCTCGCCGATCCGCTCCTGGAACCCCTCGACCGCCTGGTCGACGATCTCGCTGTGCCAGCTCGCCGCGATGATCGCGACGCGCGCCGTCGCCTCCGTCGTCGCTGCCATCTCGTTGCTCATGCTTTCTTCCTCCTGGATGTCTTCGCCAGGGCACCCTGCCCGTCCTCGAGCAGCCGCACGGCGGTCGCCTTGTCGGTGACGAGGATGTTGACCCAGCCGCCGAGCACCGCCCCGCGGATCGCCGCATACTTGCGCTCGCCGCCTGCGACCCCGACGCGCCGCGGCACCTTCAGCAGGCTTGCGCGGCTGATGCCGAGCAGGCGGTCGTCGAGCTCGGTGACGACCGCGGCGCCGTCGGCGTCGAAGAACCGCAGACAGACATCCCCGGCGGCCCCCGCCTGCTTGAGCTCATCGGATTCGCTCACGTCGACGGCGTTGCCCGAGGAGGCGAGCAGGGGCGAGGGCTGCAGCGCGCCGATGCCGACGAGCACCGTCGTGAGGTCGTCCCACTCGGCGGTCATCGAGCCCAGGTAGCGGTCGTCCATCAGTACGTCGCGCGCCGCGCGCGAGCCCACGACGCCCGGCGCGGGGAAGAACTTCGGGGACCCTCCGGTCACCCGGGCGAGCTGGTCGGTCAGATGGGTTGCCTGCACCTGGACCTCGGGCCGGCCGACGCCGCCGATGACCTGCACGACCTCGTGCGCGAGCCGCACGGTCGCGGGCGGAGACATGGAGTTGACGGTCGCGAGCAGGGTCGACGACCACGACGAGATGCCGAGCTTCTCGTTCTCACCCAGCGTCGACTCGAGATAGCGGGCCGCCGCCGCGCCGAGCGCGCCGAGCAGGGAGGCGTCGTCGTCGACGAGCGGGTCGGCAACGACGACGTCGAGCAGCCCGTACCGCTCGGCGAGCGCCTGCTCGAGGTCGCTGTACAGCCCGTCGGGCGCGATCACGATGGTGCGCACGATGCCGACATCCACGGCCTGCTTGAGCAGACGCGAGACCCGCGACTGCGACAGGTTCAGCCGCTCCGAGATCTCCGGCTGGCGCAGCCGGGACTCGTGGTACAGCTTGGCGACCTTCGTGACGAGCGGCAGGCGGTCGTCGATGGAGGCGACCGGCCTGCCGCCCGGCTCAGCATTGCTCATGCTGAAACTGTAGTCAGCGCCGAAAGCGGATGCGCTCACTCACCCGCGCCGAAGAGCGCGGTCTGCGCGAGCTCCAGCGCGGCCATGGCGTCGTGCTGCGCCTGCGCCTGCGCCAGCGCGTCGAAGTCGAGGCGATCGAGGCCCCGCTCGACCCGCTTCAGGAAGCGGATCGCGTGCTGCGCCGCGACGACGCTGTCCTCGCGGAAGGGGAACTGGTCCAGCTGCCACACGCCCTCCCAGTTGTTGCGGCGCAGTGTGACGAAGAACTCGAACAGCTCGACGGGGTGCACCGTGCCGGCGACCATGTCGTCGTCCCACGAGCGCAGGTTGTCGTTGACGTCCATGCCGAACAGTCGGCCGTAGTCGATCGCGAGCTGCGCCGAGTCGGCGGGGCTCTCGCCGCCGAACAGGGCGTGGCCGAAGTCGAGCAGGATGCCGACGTTCGGGAGTCCGATCCTCTCGATGCCGAGCAGGGTGCGCGCCACCGAGTCGAAGCTCATGTGCACGCGCGGCTCGCGCGGCTTGTACTCGATGACGAACTTCACGTCGGGGTTCTCGGATGCCAGGCGCCCGACCCCGTCGAGGGAGGCCTTCCAGAGCGCGCCGTGGTCGACCTGGAAGGGGTAGTCCCAGCCGTCCTGCCCCGGCCAGAGCTTGACGTAGTCGGCGCCGAATCGGCGCACGACGCCCGCGGCCTCGCTCACGAGCTCGTGGGTGAGCTCGCGCACGCCCGGATCGGGGCTCGTGAACGAGCCCTTCGCGAAGGTGCGGGTGTAGATCTCCGGCGTGATGCCGATGACCTCGAGCCGGTTGCGATCGAGCGCCTCCTGCACCTGCGCCTCGCTGAAGTCACCGCCGAAGAACGGGTAGTTGAGGTCGACGACGGAGAGGTCGCCGACCTGCCCGGCCAGGTCGATGGCGTCGATGACGGTGCGCGGTGCGCCGTAGCCGTCGGTGGCGTAGCGGTCGACATAGGTGGCGAAGTGCCAGATGCCGGCGCCGTATCGCTGAGTGCTCATTGGGGTCGTCCTCTCACGTGGTTGACGCGGTTGTCGGTGTGGTGGATGTGTGTTGCGCGGATGCCGCGTCGAGCCGGGCGCGCTCCAGGGCGCAGGCCCAGCGCGCACGACGTGCGGCGCGCGCCTCGGGTGCGAGCAGAGGGGTGAAGGCGGATTTCGGGGCGCCCTCCGCCGACCCGGCCCACGGCGCGGTGTCCGGCGACCAGATGCCGCACGCGGACCCGGCGAGCCACGCCGCCCCGAGGGCCGAGAGCGCCGCACGGGCCGGCCGCACGACCGCACGACCGCTGAGATCCGCCTGGCGCTGCATGAGCCAGTCGTTCGAGCTCGGGCCGCCGTCCACGTGGATCGTGCCGATGCCCGCGCCGCCGAGCGCCGCGTCCGCAGCCGCCAGCACATCCTCGATCTGCAGCACGATCGACTCGAGCGCCGCGCGCGCCAGCTGCGTTCGGCTCGTGCCCAGGGTGAGCCCGGCGATCACGCCGACCGCCCGCGGATCCCACCACGGGGCGCCGAGGCCGGCGAAGGCCGGCACGAGGTCGATTCCGCCGTCGTCCGCGGCATCCTGCGCCAGCACGGCGATCTCGGCAGGGCTCACGCCCAGCAGCTCGGCGAGCCACACGAGAGTGGCGCCCGTGGACAGGATGTTGCCCTCGAAGGCGCGGGCGATGCGGCCGTCGGCCTCCCACGCGATCGTGTGGGCGAGACCGGCCGAAGCAGCCGGCGTCGTCGAGAGGCCCATGATGCTCGAGCCGGTGCCGTAGGTCGCCTTCACGGCGCCCGGTCGACGGACGCCGTGCCCGAACAGCGCGGCGTGCGAATCGCCCATGACCGCGGTGAGCGGGCCGAGGCTCGCGCGCCCCGCGCCGCCGAGCGCGGCGGGGGCGTCGGAGGCGACGAGCCGTGGCAGCGCCGCGGCGGGCACGTCGAAGGCGTCCAGCAGCTCAGGGCTCCACTCGCCCGTCGCGACGTCGAGCAGCTGCGTGCGGCTCGCGTTGCCGCGCTCGATGCGCCGCTCGCCCGTCAGCCGTCTCGCGAGCCAGGCGTCCACCGTTCCGACGGTGATCTCGCCGCGGCGCGCGCGCGACCGGTCGGGGTCGACCTCATCGAGGATCCAGGCGATTTTCAGCGCCGAGAACATCGGGTCGAGCGGCAGGCCGGAGAGAGCGCGGATGCGCGCGGCGTCCGCCGCCGCGAAGCGTGCCGCCGCGGCCGCGGTGCGCCGGTCCTGCCAGCCGATCACGGGCGAGAGCGGCTCGCCCGTGCGGGTGTCCCAGGTGAGGGTCGACTCGCGCTGCGTGCTGAGCGCCACCGCGGCGACCGGGGCGCCGGCATCCGCGCACAGCCGGTCGAGCACCTGCTCGCCCCCCGCCAGCAGCCGCCTCGGGTCCTGCTCGACCCAGCCCGGCTGCGGGTTGGACTGCCCGAGGGCGGCACCCGCCTGCGCCACGACGGTGCCCGACTCGTCGACCGCGAGGCCCTTGGTCGAGCTCGTGCCCTGGTCTATGGCGACGACGACCCCGCCGACGGGGCGGCCGGGCCGTGCTGCGGACGACGACATCATCGCTCGAGCGTACGCACCGCGGCCCGGGCGATGCCGTCCGCCGTGAGCCCCGCACGCTCGAGCAGGAAGCCCGCCGAGCCGGTGGGCGCGAAGTCACGGAACCCGAGCACCTCGACCGGGACGCGCGCCGCGGCGGGCTGCGCCACCACGAGCTGCGCGACGGCGGCACCGAGGCCGCCGGCGACATTGGCCTCTTCCGCGGTGACGATGGCGCGCGTCTCCTGCGCGGCGGCGACCAGTGCGGCCTCGTCGAGCGGAGAGAGGTAGACGGCGTTGAGGACCCGTGCGGAGATGCCGTCCTGCGCGAGCAGCTCGGCCGCGGCGAGCGCGCGGGACGCCGTCGTGCCGGTGCCGATGAGCGTGACATCCGTGCCCGCGCGCAGCGTCTGGATGCGCCCGCGCTCGATCTCGCCGAACTCGACAGGCAGCTCGGGCACCTTGACACGACCGACGCGGATGAACGCGGGCCGCGGCTCGGCGACGGCGTTGCGCACGGCCGAGCGGGTCTGGCGCAGGTCGGCGGGGATCACGATGTCGAGGCCCGGCAGCGCGCGCAGCCAGGACAGGTCCTCGACCGAGTGGTGCGTCGGGCCGAGCTCGCCGTAGGCGACGCCCGGGCTCATGCCGCAGAGCGTCACGGGCAGACGGCTGTACGCGACATCCGCCTTCACCTGCTCGAGCGAGCGGCCCGTGAGGAACGGTGAGGCGCCGCAGACGAAGGGGATCAGCCCCGCGTTCGCGAGCCCCGCGCCCACGCCCACCATGTCCTGCTCGGCGATGCCGACGTTGATGAGGCGGTCGGGGAAGCGCTCGCGGAAGCCCGTCAGGTTGCTCGAGCCGACCGAGTCGTTGCACACCGCGACGATGCGCTCGTCGTGCTCGGCGAGGGCGATCAGCTCGTCCGCGAAGGCGGTGCGGTTGTCGAACGCGGGCGCGCTGGTGTCGGGTGCGGTGACGGTCTCGGTGCTCATGCCAGTTCCTCCAGTGCCTGCCGCACCTGTTCGGCGCTCGGCACCTTGTGGTGCCATTCCACGCGGTCCTCGATGAAGGACACGCCCTTGCCCTTGACGGTGTTCGCGATCACGGCGTGCGGGCGACCGCCGGATGCCGGGCGGGTGAGTGCGGCCGCGAGCTGGCCGTAGTCGTGCCCGTCGATCTCCTCGACGTCCCAGCCGAAGGCGGCGAGCTTCTCGTCGAGCGGGTCGAGGTGGTTGGTCTCCTCGGTGCGCGCGCCCTGCTGCAGCCGGTTGCGGTCGACGACGAAGGTGAGGTTGTCGAGCTTCTGCTGGGCGGCGGTCATGAAGGCCTCCCAGTTGGACCCCTCCTGCAGCTCGCCGTCGCCGGTGACGACGATGACGCGACCGCCGTCGCCCGTGAGCTTCGCCGCGATCGCGGCGCCCACCCCGACCGGCAGCCCGTGCCCCAGCGGGCCCGTGTTGGTCTCGACGCCGGGCACCTTGTTGCGGTTCGGGTGGCCGTTGAGGGGTGAGAGCGGCTTCATGAAGCCGCCGAGCTCGGCAGGGTCGAAATAGCCGGAGTAGGCGAGCGTCGAGTACAGCGCCGCGGCGCAGTGGCCCTTCGACAGGATGAAGCGGTCGCGGACCGCCGCGCGCGGCTCGGCCGGGTCGACGCGCAGCGCGACGAGATAGGCGACGGTGAGGATGTCGGTGACCGAGAAGTCCCCGCCGATGTGCCCCTGCTGCGCCCCGTCGATCATCGTCACGACCGAGCGGCGGGTGCGCTGCGCCCAGTCATGCAGGATCCGGTCGCGCCCCGCGCCGTCCGCCGCGGCGATCGCGGCCCTGGTCTCCCGCCATTCGGCGAGCTGCGCCGGCGCGGTGCGCAACAGCTGTTCTGTCATCCGCCTCTCCCTGTCCTCAATCTCATCCGGGCGTCACCGACACCCAGGAAGTCATTTCTATTCAACGATAGCAAAACATGCGCACGTGGGCCACGCGATCCGTCGCGGCCTATTCGGCGCGGCGCCGCAGCCGCACCGCCATGAACTCGCGGCCCGGCAGCTGCACGACGAAGCGCCCGTGCTGCGGCTCCGGCAGCGTGTCGACGGTCATGTTCCAGGTGTCGACGACATCGACGTCCCAGCTCGTGCCCGGCGGCATCGAGAGGGTGCGGAAGCGGGGCCGCTCGAAGCCGAAGTAGACGATGCGGTGGTCGGCGGTGCCGGCCCACCGGGCGTCCCAGTCGCTCGGCAGCGGCTCGAGCACGCCCCCGGGCGCCTCGGCGAGGATGCGCGCGAGGAAGGCATAGCGCGCCGGCGACTCGCCCACGAGCTCGCCGCCCTTCGACCACCAGAGCTCCTCGCGGTCGTTCCAGTAGGTCTCGCCGTGCGTGACGTAACCGCCCCGCACCGCGCCCTCCCACGAACGCCGGATGAGCTCCTGGCCGCTGATGTTGCCCCAGCCCTGATCGATGTCGCCCTCGTAGGCGCACTCGTCGATGACGACGGGCTTGCCGTACTGCGTGCGCCAGTCATCCGCGTTCTCGGCGGTGCGGTACACGTCGACCCGCTGGATGCTCGCGTGGGTGACCCACGGCCGGGAATGGTCGTAGAAGCCGAAGCAGTTGTGGATCGACATCAGATGGCCGACGTGGTCCTCGGCGCCGACGACGACGGCGAAGCGCTCCCAGTCGGCCTCGGCCTTGCCGCGCAGCAGGTCGTACTCGTTGGCGAGCGACCACCACACGTTCGAGAACGCCGCGAGTCGGCGCGTCACGTAGCGCAGATAGTGGTCGTCCGCCCAGGCGGGCATGTTCGAGAAGCCCCACCGGTCGTAGGAGTGGAACAGGATCAGGTCGGCCTCGACGCCGAGGGCGGCGAGATCGAGGATGCGGCGTTCCAGGTGCCGGAAGAACGCGGGGTCGAAGCGCGAGAAGTCGAAGCCGTCGCCACGGCGCTCGTACGGCAGCCGAGGCGGCTCACCCGTGTTGTAGAGGTACGACTTCGGGAAGATGCACATCCGCACCTTCCGGAACGGGCTCGCGGCGAGCGCCCGCAGTGTCCGTTCCTCCAGCTCCTCGCCCTGGTGCGTCCAGGCGTAGACGGTCGTGCCGATCGGCGTGAACCGCGTGCCGTCGCGATGCGCGAAGTGGAAGGTGTCCGCAACCCGCACCGGGCCGTGCTGGCCGGGGGCCGGCGAAGCGACGACGAATCGCCCGCGCACGCCGTCGAGCACGTCGACGTTCGAGCGTGTCACGAAGGACCAGTCCCCGGCCGTCGGCGGCTGGAAGCGGATGAGGTAGGCGCCGTCGCCGTCGTAGAAGCCGCCGACGACGATCTCCTCCGACGGTGCGCCCGCGGGGGCGAACGCCGCCGCGAGCTCGACCTCGGTGAAGGGGTTGCCCGAGCCCGGGCCCGTCAGTGCCGCCTCGACGACGCCCCACTGGGTGAAGCCGTCCGGGGCCGCGGCGCCGAGCGCCCGCAGCGTCGCCTGCTGCGCCGGCGCGCCCGTGGCGATCGCACCGGGCGCCGGCACCGGTTCAGGCTGCACCCCTACGGCGTCCGGCATCCCCTCGAGCGCGCCCAGCTCGGCCCACATCGTCGAGAGATCCCTCGGCTCTTCGCCCGCGAAGAGCGAGAAGTGCGCCACGGCGCCGAGCTGCATCAAGGGCAGGTGGCGCAGCAGCGGCGCGTCCAGCGCACCGGGCAGGTGGCGTTCGACGACGGCCCGGGCCGCCGGGTCGCGCAGCGCGTCGGCGACGGTGGAATCCGCGGAGTAGCCCATGGCCTTCCTCACGCCCCCGTCGGGTTCTCGGCCGCGAAGCGCGCGAGCTTGGCGTAGAAGTCCTCGAACATGAGCCGGGTGTCGAGCTGTGTGTAGACGCGCAGCGGCCGCCCGTCGGGCCGCGCGCGATACCAGCCCTCGTCGGTGAGCTCCGGCGTCGGCACGACCGCGTATCGGCTCGACGACGGGTCGGCTTCGAAGGCCGACTGCAGCGCGGTGAGCAGCACGAGCGGCTGATCGCCGAGGCAATAGGTCTCGCCCATGAGCAGCCCGTGGGCCTCGGCCTGCGCGGCGAGCGCGTCGATGCGCTCGGCGAGGAAGGCGCCGAGCGCCCCGGCCGGCCGCACGCGCGCATCGAGCTCGGCACGGGTGACGAGCGCCTGGCGGTATGCGTCGCGCGGCACCTGCCAGACGGGCACGCGCGAGTCGTTGAAGATCGCCTGCGCCGCGGGGACGTCGATGTTGAGGTTGTACTCGACGCGGCCCTCGAGCGGGAAGGGCAGGCCGAGCCCGTCGTGCTCGGGGCCCCCGATCCACACCGCGGTGAGCCGGTCGGCGATCGCGGGCTCGGCGAGCACGGCGCTCGCGAGGTCGGTCATGCCGGCACCGAGCGCGACGAAGAGCGGCAGCTCGGTGTCGGTGCGCAGCGCCTCGCGGACGATGGCCGCGGACGCCGCGCTCGGCATCGGGATGCGGCGATCCGACATCCCGACATTGCTGCCGGCGATGACCGGGATGTCGGCGCGCCCCAGTCGGGCGAGCAGGTCGCGCGCGACCTCCGCGGCGTTCTCCGCCTGCCGCTCCGACGGATCGAAGAAGTCGCCTGCGGCGAGATGCGACCCGATCACGAAGGGGATCTCGACCGAGCCGCTCAGCACGTGGTGCACGAGCTGGAACAGATCGTCCGGGTCGCCGGAGAAGTCGTTGTCCACGATGACGCGAAAGCGCGGTCGCATCGGGCCTCCTTGCCTAGAGAACGCCGGGAAGATCCCGTCCTATTGAATAATAATGCACCCTCGACTTATCATTCTAAAACCTGGTGCCCACTAGGAATTGTGTTATCTTCATTCGCCGGTCGCCACGGGCGCACCTGCGTGCACACAGCATTGGAAGGACAACGATGTTCAAACTGAAGGGCGCTGCCCTGATCGCCGGAGCCGCGGCTCTGGCCCTGGCGCTCACCGCCTGCGGTGGCGGCACGGCATCCACGGGCTCCTCGGCCTCGAAGGGCGACGGAACGCTCGCACTCGGTCTCATCACCGCGCCCACCTCGTTCTCGGCGCAGAACTCGAACTGGGCGAACCAGTCGCCGTACATGCAGGCCGTCTACGACTCGCTGCTCAAGGCGTCCCCGACCGGCGCCATCGAGCCCGACCTCGCCACCGCGTGGAGCTACAACGCGGACAAGACCGTCCTGACCCTGACCCTGCGGGACGACGTCACCTTCACCGACGGCACGAAGTTCGATGCGTCGGCCGCCGCCCAGAACCTCATGCGGTTCAAGGCCGGCACGTCGCCGAACGCCTCCGACCTGGTGAACCTCGAGAGCGCGAAGGCCGTCGACGCCACGCACGTGCAGCTCACCCTCAAGGCGCCCGACCCCGCCATGCTCACCTACCTGACTCAGAACCCCGGCCTGCAGGAGAGCCCGAAGGCCTTCACGAGCAAGACCGTCGAGACGGTCCCCGTGGGCTCGGGCCCCTACACCCTCGACACGAAGAAGACCGTCGTCGGCAGCTCCTACGTGTTCGACAAGAACCCGAACTACTGGAACAAGGCCGACCAGCACTACGCCACCATCACGATGAACGTCTATGCCGACGGCACGTCGATGCTGAACGCCATCCAGGGCGGCCAGCTCAACGCGGCGAACACCTTCGACAACACCACGCTCAGCCAGATCACCTCCGCCGGCTGGAAGGTGTGGCCGCTCGAGCTCAACTGGTCGGGTCTGATCATCGAGGACCGCACCGGCAAGGTCACCCCGGCGCTCGGCAACGTCAAGGTGCGCCAGGCCCTCAACTACGCCTTCGACCGCACGGCGCTGCTCAAGGCCCTCGCCAACGGTTACGGCACGGTCACCGAGCAGATCTTCCCGACCTCGTCGTCGAGCTACGACAAGGCCCTGGACTCGACCTACAGCTACGACCCCAAGAAGGCCAAGCAGCTGCTCGCCGAGGCCGGTTACCCGAACGGCTTCACGATCACGATGCCCAACGCCGCCGCCTTCGGCACGACGGGCCCGACCCTGATCAAGCAGCAGCTCGCCGACATCGGCATCACCGTCAAGTATGACGACCTGCAGGTGAACGACTACATCACCGCACTCGTCAGCGGCAAGTACTCGCTCGCGAACATGACGCTCCAGGAGGACCCGACCGACTGGCAGCTCGCCTCGTTCCAGATCGACAAGAGCGCGGCGTGGAACGGCATGCACACCGACGACGCCACCGTCCAGGGCTACATCAAGACCCTGCAGACGGGCGACGCCGCCGCGGCCAAGGCCGCCGGCCAGGCGCTGAACAAGTACCTCGTCGAGCAGGCCTGGTTCGTGCCGTTCTTCCGCCCGCAGGCGAGCTTCGTCAGCGACGCGAACACGAAGGTCACGGTGCAGGTCGGCAACGCGTACCCCTACCTCTGGAACATCGCACCCAAGAACTGAGCATGCGCGGGATGCCGGGCCCCCGTCGGCCCAGCATCCCGCCTGCTCGGTCGGGTCGGAAGGATCCCGCCGCAATGCTGCGCTTCACCGTCCGTCGCCTCATCAGCGGCGCGATCATGCTCTTCGTCATCTCCACGCTCGCGTTCCTGCTGCTGTACCTGGCCGCCGGGAACGTCGGCCGCCGCATCCTCGGCCCCGAGGCGAGCAACGCCACGGTCGCCCTGAAGAACCGGCAGCTGGGCCTCGACCAGCCGCTGGTCGCCCGCTACTTCTCCTGGCTGGGCCACGCGCTCACGGGCGACTTCGGCGCATCGTGGTTCACCCAGCAGCCGGTCATGGCCGCCGTCACGTCGCGCCTCGCCGTCACCCTCTCGCTCGTCATCGGCGCGACCGTCGTGAGCGCGGTCATCGCGATCGTGCTCGGCGTGTGGGCGGCCCGGCGCCGCGGCTGGGCCGACCGTGTGGTCCAGATCGTCGCGGTGCTCGGCTTCGCCGTCCCCGGCTTCCTGCTCGCGGTGGCGCTCGTGAACGCCTTCGCGCTCAACCTCAAGTGGTTCAAGCCCACCGGCTACGTGCCGCTGTCGACGTCGTTCACCGGCTGGGCCGCGACCGTCACGCTGCCGATCATCGCTCTGTCCATCGGCGCGATCGCCTCGATCGCGCAGCAGATCCGCGGATCCGTCATCGATGCGCTCCGTCAGGACTGGGTGCGCACACTGCGCAGCCGCGGCCTGTCCGAGAACCGCGTCGTCTTCAAGCACGTGCTGCGCAATGCGGGCGGCCCCGCCCTCGCGGTGCAGTTCGTCGGCCTGCTCGGCGGCGCCGTCATCGTCGAGCAGGTGTTCGCCATCCCGGGCCTCGGTCAGATCTCCGTCACCGCGACCGCCCAGGGCGACGTGCCGCTCGTGATGGGCCTGGTCGTCGTCATCGGCGCGATCGTCGTCATCGTCAACCTCGTCATCGACCTCCTCCAGGGGTTCCTCAACCCGAAAGCGCGTGTCTCATGACCGAGCCCGTCCCCACCGCTCTGCTGGACGTCACCGCGCCGGCGCCCCGTCCCCATCTCGTCGGCCGGCTGCTGCGCAACGGCACGGGCCTCTTCGCGATCGTCCTGCTCACGATCTTCGTGCTCGCGGCGATCCTCGCCCCGGTCATCACGCACGCCGATCCGAACAAGGCGAGCCTCAACGACCTGCTGGCGCCGATCGGCCCGAAGCACCCCCTCGGTGCGGACTCGGCCGGCCGGGACATCCTCGCGCGCCTCCTCTACGGCACCCGCTACAGCCTGGCGGGCGCACTGCTCGCGACCGCGATCGCCGCCGTCATCGGTGTCGCCAGCGGTCTCGTCTCCGGTTATTTCCAGCGCTGGTTCGAAGCCGTCGCCTCGTGGACGACGAGCCTCGTGATGGCGCTGCCCGGCATCGTCATCCTGCTCGCCGCACGCGCCGTGCTCGGCCCCTCGCTCTGGATGGCGATGACGGTCTTCGGCGTCCTGCTCTCCCCCGCGTTCTACCGGCTCACGTACACCGCCGTCGTGAACGTGCGCAACGAGCTGTACGTGGATGCCGCGCGCGTCGCGGGCGTGGGGGACGCCAGCATCATCGGCCGCCACATCTTCACCGTCGTGCGCGCGCCCATCATCATCCAGGCCGCGATGGTCATGGGCATCTCGATCGCGATCCAGGCCGGCCTCGACTTCCTCGGCCTGGGCGACCAGTCGATCCCCTCGTGGGGCAACATGCTCAACGACGCGTTCAGCAAGATGTACCAGGCGCCCGTGCTGCTCATCTGGCCGTCGGCCGCCATCGGGCTCACGTCGATCGCGCTCATCCTGCTCGCGAACGCGCTGCGCGACGAGCTCGAGCGCAGCGGCGGGAAGAAGCGCGGGAAGCGCTCCGCCGCCGCGCCCCAGGCGAGCGCCGAGCCCGTCATCGACCACGGCGCGGGCGAGGACCCCGGGCCCGTCATCCTGGCGGTCGACGGCCTCGCCGTCGGATACGGCCAGCCCGACGGCAGCCTCAAACAGGTCGTGAACGGCGTCTCGCTCACGGTGCGCCGCGGCGAAGTGCACGGGCTGATCGGCGAATCCGGCTCGGGCAAGACCCAGACCGCCTGGTCGGTGCTGCGGCTGCTGCCCGAAGGCGGCCGGATCGTCGCCGGTTCGATCGTCTTCGACGGCGCCGACCTCGCCGAGCTGAAGGAGGCGGAGCTGCGTCGCATCCGCGGGCGCCGCATCTCCTACATCCCGCAGGAGCCGATGTCGAACCTCGACCCGTCGTTCACGATCGGGAGCCAGCTCGTCGAGCCCATGACGATCACGCTCGGCATCCCGCGCGCCGAGGCGAAGCAGCGGGCGCTCGCCCTGCTCGCCCGCGTCGGCATCCCGAACCCCGAGCGCACCTTCGCGGCGTATCCGCACGAGGTCTCCGGCGGCATGGCGCAGCGCGTGCTGATCGCCGGTGCGGTCTCGTGCGAGCCCGACCTCGTGATCGCCGATGAGCCCACCACGGCTCTGGACGTGACCGTGCAGGCCGACATCCTCGACCTGCTGCGCGGGCTGCAGCGCGATCTCGGCGTCAGCATCCTGATCGTGACCCACAACTTCGGCGTCGTCGCCGATCTCTGCGATCGCGTCTCCGTGATGCGCGAGGGTCGGATCGTGGAGACCGGCCCGGTGCGCGCCCTGTTCCAGAACCCGCAGCACCCGTACACGAAGTCGCTCTTCGACGCGATCCTCGAGGACGGCGCCGCCCGCGGCGCGCTCGCGCGCCCTTCCGACAATCCGACCACTGCAACCGCCGCGACATCCCCGGCCGAGGAAGGTGCCCGATGACCGCACCGCTGCTCGAGGTCCAGGACCTCATCGTCGACTACCCCGTCAAGGGTTTCCGACACGCTCCGTACCGTGCGCTCAAGGGCGTGTCGATCGACGTGCTGCCCGGCGAGTGCGTCGGCCTCGTCGGGGAGTCCGGTTCGGGGAAGACCACGCTCGGGCGCGCGGTGCTCGGCCTCGCCCCGGTCTCCGGCGGCAGCATCCGCTTCCGCGGCCAGGAGATCGGTCACCTCGGCCGAGCACAGCGGCGCGAGCTGGCGAGCAAGATCCAGGTGGTCTTCCAGGACCCGTACTCCTCGCTCAACCCCTCGCTCACGATCGAGCAGTCGCTGACCGAGCCGCTGCGCGTGCGCAAGATGTCGGCCGCCGACGCGTCGCGGAAGGTGCGCACGCTGCTCGACCAGGTGGGCCTGCCCGCCGGGGCCGCCCAGCGGCTGCCGCGCGAGTTCAGCGGCGGCCAGCGCCAGCGCGTCGCGATCGCCCGCGCGCTCGCCCTCGAGCCCGAGCTGATCGTGTGCGACGAGCCGGTCTCGGCGCTCGACCTGTCCACCCAGGCGCGGGTGCTCGAGCTGTTCAAGGAGATTCAGGAGGCGACCGGCGTCGCCTACCTCTTCGTGTCCCACGACCTCGCCGTCGTGCGGCACCTGAGCCACCGCGTCGCCGTGATGTACCACGGCGAGATCGTCGAGTTCGGCGACGGCGACCGGGTCACCTCGGCGCCTGAGCACCCGTATACCCAGAAGCTGCTGCTCTCCGCCCCGGTCGCGGACCCCGACCGCCAAGAGCAGCGCCGCGCCGATCGGCAGCGCCTGCTCGCCGCCCAGTCGGAGCTCGCGGCACGCTGACCCCGCCCCTCCGACGCCGAAGGAACGACCGATGACCTCCCTTCACAACCCGCTGCTGCCCGGATTCCACCCGGACCCGAGCATCGTCGCCGCAGACGGCGCGTATTACCTGGTGAACTCGACCTTCGAGTACCTGCCCGGCATCCCCGTCCACCGGTCGACCGACCTGGAGAACTGGGAACAGGTGGGCAACGTCATCCTCACGCCCGAGGTCGGCGGTCTGCGCGAGGTCGCGACCAACGGCGGGGTGTGGGCTCCGACGATCCGGCACCACGACGGGCGCTTCCACATCATCGTCACGATCGCGATGGGGCGCGGCTGCGTCGTGTTCAGCGCGAGCGACCCGGCCGGCCCGTGGGATGACGGCGTGCTGCTGCCCGGCATCGAGGGCATCGACCCCGATCTCGCGTGGGATGACGCGGGCACGGCCATCGTGACGTACTCCGGGCTCGTCCTTTCCGGCGACGGCATCGGCACGCACCACGGCATCCGCCAGGCCGACGTCGACCTGGCCACGGGCGAGCTGCTGTCGGAGACCCGGCAGCTCTGGTCGGGGTCCGGGTTCATGTTCCCCGAGGGGCCGCACCTCTACCGTCGCGACGGGTTCTGGTACCTGCTGATCGCCGAGGGCGGCACCGAGCGCGGCCACGGGGTCAGCGTCGCACGGGGCGCCGACCCGCGCGGGCCGTTCCTGCCGGGGCCGGCCAACCCGATCCTGAGCGCCCGCAGCACCGATCGCCCGGTGCAGAACACCGGTCACGCCGACCTCGTCGAGACGCCCGAGGGCAGCCTGCTCGTGCTGCTCGGCGTGCGCCCGCGCGGCATGACCCGCGCGTTCTCCGCCCTCGGCCGCGAGACCTTCGTCACGCGCGTGCACTGGGGCGAGGACGGATGGCCCGTGGCCGAGCCCGTGCAGCTCGCACCGCGGCCGGGCGAGACGGCCGCGACCTGGTCGTATGCGGCGCCCCTGGACCCCGCCTGGCTCGCCGTGCGTCGCTCGCCGGCCGAGGTCGTCGGCGCCGAGACCACGCCGGAGCGCCTGGTGCTGCACGGTGAGGGGACCGACATGACGGCGGCATCCCCGGTGTTCCTGGGTCGCCGCCAGACGAACCAGACCGCGGCCGTGACGGTGGTGACGGATGCCGCCGCGGGCGTCGGCGGTCTCGCGGTGCGCTATGACGAGGAGAACGTCTACAGCCTGCGCGCCGAGACCCGCGACGCGCAGACCGTCGTCACGGCCGAGGCCCGGATCCCCGGTGTGGTCCAACGATGGGAGGCGTCCCTGCCCCTCGGCCCCGTCGAGCTGGAGCTCGCGGCGGTGCGGCCCGGTGCAGACGGCTTCGGTCCGGCCCAGATGACGAGCGACATCGTGCGCTTCATCGCCCGGTCTGCGGGACGCGAGCAGGTGCTCGCCGAGGTCGACGGCCGCTATCTGAGCGCGGAGACGGCGGCGTCCTTCACGGGCCGTGTCATCGGTGTCTTCGCAGTGACGGGGTCGCCGGCGTTCGACCCGATCCGCTACCGCGGCTCGGAGGACTGATCGGGGCTCAGAGCGGAGTGACGAGCAGTGAGTCCAGGTAGCTCTTCAGATCCGCCGCCATGTCGATGCCGCCGTTCTCGTAGAGCCATTGCACCTGCAGCCCGTCCATCAGGGCGATGATGGCGCGCGCGGCGACCGCCGGATCGACGTCGGGCCTGAGCTCGCCGGCATCCTCAAGGGCCTGCAAGGTCTCCAGCATCTGCTGACGGGTGCTGGTGTATCTCTCCGCGAAGTAGGCATGCGCCGGGTGCTCGGGACTGATCGCCTCGGCCGCCAACGTCGTGAAGAGCTCGACCACACCGGGGATCGAGCTGTTGTATTCGGCGAGCTCGACCAGGCCGGCCAGGAAACCCCGCCCCTGCGAGGTGCCGATGGCGAACTGCTCCCGCGAGTGGTCGTCGCGCCGTTCGAGCACAGCGGCCAGCAGCGCGGCCTTGCTGGGGAAATGGTGGAGCAGGCCTGCTTCGCTGATCCCCACCCCCTGGGCGATGTCGCGGAGCGAGCCGCCGCGATAGCCGCTCGAGGCGAAGACCTCGAGCGCGGCGTCGAGGATGGACCGACGCGTCTGCTCGCTCTTCGCGTACGGACCGCGGCGGCCGCGGCGCACCACCGGTGGCTTCGCGTCCACTCAGTCCCCCCGAGGTCGATGGCGGTTTTTCTCGATGCTAACCGGTTCACAACGCGAAGCGCTTTTCACCAAATGAGAAAACCCCCGAGGCCTGCGTTCCGCGGGCATCGGGGGCTTCTGTATTAGAGCGGTACCGGTGGGATTTGAACCCACGGATGGCTTGCACCATCACATGTTTTCGAGACATGCTCCTTCGGCCGCTCGGACACGGTACCGGGATCGAGTTTACGGGACGACGCCTGAGTAGAGAAATCGAACGCCTCCCCACAGCCGGCGCGGGGTGCGCGGCGGATGTCGGTGGCCATCCGTAGCCTGTCTGACATGCCCAAGATCGCGACGACCTTCACCTGCACCGAGTGCGGGTGGTCCACCTCGAAGTGGGTCGGCCGGTGTGCCGAGTGCGGCGAGTGGAACACCGTCGTCGAGGCCGCGACGCCCACCGGCATCCTCAGGGCGCTCAACCCCGTCGCGCCCACGGAAGACCGACGTGCGCGCCCCATCACCGACATCGCGGCCGACGCCGCGAGCCACTGGCCGAGCGGCATCGTCGAGTTCGACCGGGTGCTCGGCGGCGGCATCGTGCCCGGCGCGGCGATCCTGCTGTCGGGCGAGCCCGGCGTCGGGAAGTCGACGCTGCTGCTCGAGGTCGCGTCGCGGGCGGCCGCGAAATACGACCGGGTCCTCTATGTCAGCGCGGAAGAGAGCGCGAGCCAGGTGCGGCTGCGCGCCGAGCGCACGGGTGCGCTGCACGAGAACCTGTTCCTCGCCGCCGAGACCGACCTCGCCACGATCATCGGCCAGATCGACGCCGTGAGGCCCGGGCTCGTGATCGTCGACTCGGTGCAGACCGTCTCGAGCTCGACCGTCGACGGACTCGCGGGCGGCCCCGCCCAGGTGCGCGAGGTCGCGGTCACGCTCATCCGCGTCGCGAAGGAACGGAACGTGCCGGTGCTGATCGTCGGCCACGTCACGAAGGACGGCAACGTCGCCGGCCCCCGCCTGCTCGAGCACCTCGTCGACGTGGTGTGCCAGTTCGAGGGCGACCGGCAGACGCCGCTGCGCTTCGTGCGCGCCCTCAAGAACCGCTTCGGGCCGACGGACGAGGTCGGCTGCTTCGAGATGACGGGCGACGGCATCGCCGAGGTGCCCGACCCGAGCGGGCTGTTCCTGTCGCGGTCGGTCATCCCGGTCTCGGGCACGTGCGTGACGATCGCGATGGAAGGCAGGCGACCGCTACCCGTCGAGGTGCAGGCGCTGGTCGTGCCGACGGATGCCCCGAGCCCCCGCCGCATCACGGCCGGCGTCGACCCCGCCCGCGTGGCGATGCTGATCGCCGTGCTCGACCGGCGGTACAAGCTCTCGGCGCTGCGCAAGGCCGACGTCTACGTCTCGACCGTCGGCGGGGTGCGCGTCACCGAGCCCGCCGCCGACCTGGCCATCGCCCTGGCGATCGCCAGCGCCGTGACCGGGGGCACCGTCGCGAACGAGACCGCAGCCTTCGGCGAGATCAGCCTGGCGGGCGACATCCGCCCCGCCCCGTCCGCGAAGCAGCGCGCGAGCGAGGCCGGCCGCCTCGGCTTCTCGACGCTCATCGACCACGACGCGCTGCATGTCAGCTTCGCCGTGCCGAAGGCGCTCACGTTCCCCGAACAGGAGAGGGGGCCGCAGGGTGTGCCGCCGTTCTAGCGCGCGGGCGGCACACGAGCGGCGCCGTCGGAGATCGGATGGGGAGTCGATGGGGAGCACTCCCCACGTTGCATGACCCCCCGTTGCGGCTACGATGCGAGGGAAGTCACGGCTTTGGGGGGAAATCGCATGACACAACGGGTCGACGCCAGCGCTTTCAGCGCGACCGGCCGCGTGCGTTCCCTCAATGAGGACTCGTTCCTCGCGAGCGAGCCGATGTTCTTCGTCGCCGACGGCATGGGCGGCCACTCCTTCGGCGACCGCGCCAGCCAGGCGGCCATCGCCGCGCTCGCGGAGTATGTGCCCGGCGGCAGCGAGCCCACCCCTGACGACGTGCTCGCCGCGGTGGCATCCGCCAACACGGCCGTGCGAGCGCTCTCCGCGCCCGACGACACCGGCCCCGCCGTGGCCGGCACGACGCTCACGGGCGTCGCCCACGTCGCCACCGATTCGGGGCCGCACTGGATGGTCGTCAACGTCGGCGACTCGCGCGTCTACGGCTGGGACGGGCGCAGCCTCACCCAGCTGACCGTCGACCACTCGGCCGTGCAGGAGCTCGTCGACGCGGGCGCCATCACGCCCGAGCAGGCGGCGCGGCATCCCGAGCGCAACGTCATCACCCGTGCGCTCGGCGCCGATGACAGCGTGCAGCCGGATGTCTGGCTGCTGCCGCCCGGCGCGGTGCGCACCTTCCTCATCTGCTCGGACGGCCTCACGAAGGAACTGAGCCCGGCGATCATCTCCGGCATCCTCGCTGGCGATGTCGTGTTCGGGAACGACGGCGTCGACTCCGACGAGAGCCTCGCGCAGCGGCTCGTCTCGGCGGCCGACGCCGCCGGCGGCCACGACAACATCACCGCCGTCGTGGTCGAGACGCATCCCGCGCTCGACGACGCCGGCGAGACCCGCGACCGGCCCGATGCCGCCGTGCTCGAAGACACGAGGCCCAGGGGGTAGCGCAATGCTGTTGATCTCGGCGAACCGATCGGGGGGCTGGCTCGCCGCCGCCGCGCCCGGGCGCGCCCTGTTGGTCGAGGCCGTCGCCGCGGCCGATGCGGAGCGTCTGCTCGCGGCGCTGCACGCGCCCGAGCCGATCCCCGCGGCGCTCGACGTGCTCACCGCGGGCGGCTTCAGCGCCATGCCCGCCTTCGCACTGCTCGAGTACCGCGGGCAGAGCGCGCACTACGTCGTGCGCGGCGGCGTGCGCATCGAGTTCTCGGGCCCCGGCGGGGCGCCCGCCGCGTCCGGCGAGGGCATCACCACGTGGAGCGAGCAACTCGTCAGCGGCGTCGACGGCTTCGTGATGGCGGCGGGGCCGGCCTCTGCCGAGGGCCTCGCGCTTCCGCTCGCGGACGGGGTCGTTCCGGGCGACCGCATCGAGCTGCGGGCCGGGGATGCCGGCGCCGCAGCCACACAGGCTGCGGCCGCCTCGGCGCCCGCGACGAACCCGGTGGCCGTGCCGCCGCGGACGTCGACTCCTGCTCCTGCTCCTGCCGAGGTGTCGCACGAGACCCTGCTTCCCGAGGACACCGGGCTCGCACCGGTCATCGCACCGATGCCGGGCGCGCTTTCCGCCGTCCTCGAGGACTCGATGCCCGCGCCCGAAGAGGGCACCACGAGCTACGACCACCTGTTCGGCATGACGGTGATGAAGAGCGTCGAGTCGGCGGCCGTGCGGCCCGCGCCGGAGGGCGACGAGGACGCCCCGGCCGAGGCATCCTCGACCGCCTCCTCCTCCGCTCCGGCGTCCGACGACGTCGAGGGCGACCACGACGGCCTGACGATGATGTCGAGCGAGATCGCCGAGATGCGCCGCCGCGCGGCGGCCTCCGCAGAAACGCAGGCACCCGCGCCGGCCGAGGCAGCCCCGGCCCCCGAGCAGACCCTGCGCCTGCTGCTGCCGGACGGGCGCTCCGAGCCGCTCGACCGCCCCGTGATCATCGGCCGCGCTCCGAGCGCGAGCAAGGTCAGCGGCACCGAGCTGCCGAAGCTGCTGACGGTCGGCGGCACCGACCCCGACATCTCCCGCAGCCATGTGCGCATCACCGTCGAGGGGGGCACCGCCGTCATCACCGACCTGCACTCGCGCAACGGCACCGTCGTCACGCTGCCCGGCCGCTCGCCGCAGAAGCTCCGCGAGGGCGAGCCGACGAGCGTGCTCGCCGGCACGCTGATCGACCTCGGCGGCGGCGTGCACGTCACGGTCGTCGAGGGGCCCGGCAGCTGATGCGCCGCGCCGTCACGGCCCCGCCGACGCTTCCGGGCTTCGAGTACGAGCGACTGCTCGGCTCGGGCGGCTTCGCCGACGTCTTCCTCTACAAGCAGCAACTGCCCCGCCGCGACGTCGCGGTCAAGGTGCTGCTCGTCGACGAGATCGACTCGGAGGCCCGCAAGCGCTTCGTCGCCGAGGCGAACGTGATGGCGCAGCTGTCGACGCACCCCTATATCGTCACGATCTACCACGCCGACATCGCCGAGGACCGGCGGCCGTACTTCGTCATGGAGTACTGCCCGGGGCCGAGCCTCGCCGAGCGCTACAAGACGCGCGTGCTCGACGTGCCGGATGCCCTGCGCACCGGCATCCGCGTCGGGTCCGCCGTCGCGGCGGCCCACGCCCAGGGCATCCTGCACCGCGACATCAAGCCGGCCAACGTGCTCACCAACGGCTTCGGCTGGCCCGCCCTCACCGACTTCGGCATCGCCTCCACGCTCGAGGGCGAGGTGCCGTCGCACACGACGACGCTCGCCGAGGTGCGCTCCGACAGCACCGCGTCGATCGGGCTCAGCGTGCCGTGGTCGCCGCCCGAGATGTTCGCCGACGACCCCGACCCCGACGTGCGCTCCGACGTCTTCTCGCTCGCCGCGACGATCCACACCGTGCTCGCGGGGCGCACGCCCTTCGAGGTCCCCGGCCGCAGCAACGGCACGCTCGACATCATCGGCCGCATCGAGCGCGGTTCGGTGACGCCGATCGGGCGCGCCGACATCCCCCGTTCCCTCTCCGCCGTGCTCGCGAAGGGCATGGCGCCGCGCCGCGCCGACCGCTATCAGGACATGGTGCAGTTCGTGCGCGCGCTGCAGCGCGTCGAGCTCGAGCTCGGCTACGCGCCGACCGGCATCGACCTGCCGACCTTCGGCGCCGAGGAGTTCGTCAAGCCGACCGACGACGGCGGTGACGAGACACGCATGCGGCCCGTGGCGGTCGTCGAGGCTCAGCCGCGGGTCGAGCCGAAGCCGATCACCGCGCCCCCGGCCTTCGCACCGGCACCCGCAGCGGACCCCGACGCCACCCGGCTGCGCGGCGTCGTCCCGCTCGTCGAGCGGCCCGCGGCACGCTCGGCCCCCTCGACCGCTTCTGCCACCGACGGCGAGACGGTGATGCGGCCGCGCCCCGTCTCGACGCCGGCTGACGGACGGGCGACGGAGGCCACGGGCGACGTCGTCTCGGCCGACACGGCCCCCGCCCCCCGCTCGAAGCGCGGCGCGATCATCGGCGTCGTCACGGGCGCAGTCGCCCTGATCGCCGCGGTCGCGATCGTGATCGCCGTCGTCAGCAGCGGCAAGGGCGGCAACGCAGATGCCGTGACGAAGTCCCCCGCGGCATCCGCACCGTCCGGCAACCAGCTGCCCGTGCAGTTCGCCCCCGACGCGAAGGCGGGTCGGAACCCCGTGGTCGCCGCGAACGGGAAGTCGGTGACGTTCTATTGGACGAACCCCGACCCGAAGCCCGGCGATCAGTACCAGTGGTACCGCGACGCGACCAACATCGACGTGCAGACCACGACCGCGACCCGGGCGAGCGTCACCGGCGTCACGCCGGGCCAGCAGGTCTGCGTGGTCGTGACGATCCTGCGCAGCGGCCAGACCTCGGCCAACCCCCTGCGGGAGTGCACGGGATGACGGCGCTCACGATCGAGTACGTCGGCGAGTGGTACCGCGCCGACCCGGCGACGCCGTTCGTCGTCGGGCGCGAGGCCGATCTCTCGATCGATGACAACCCCTATCTGCACCGCCACTTCCTCACGCTCTTCCACGAGCACGAGCTGTGGTGGATCGCGAACGTCGGCAATCTGCTGACCGCGACGGTGACGGACGGGTCCGGCTCGGTGCAGGCATGGCTCGCGCCCGGCGCACGGCTGCCGATCGTATTCCCCACGATGCATGTGATGTTCAGCGCCGGCTCGACGACCTACGACTTCACCGTGCACGTCGAGGGCGGCGTCTACGAGACATCCGCCGTCTCGCTGCACAGCGCCGGGTCGTCGACCGTGCTGCCCGTCACGCTCACCGCGAGTCAGCGGCTGCTGATCCTCTCGCTCGCCGAGGGGGTGCTCACCGAACGGATCCCCGGTCGGGGCCAGGTGCCCACCTCGGCCCAGGCGGCGGCGCGGCTCGGCTGGAGCATGACCCGCTTCAACCGCAAGCTCGACAACGTCTGCGACAAGCTCGACAAACTCGGCGTCGCCGGGCTGCGCGGCGGCCCCGGCCGGCTCGCGACGGGCCGGCGGGCGCGGCTCGTCGAGTACGCCGTCGCGACCCACCTGATCGGCATCGAGGACCTTCCCCTGCTGGACTTCCCGCAGGACCCCGACCAGGACGCCGAGTAGCCCCGAGCGCAGGCCGGGTGCCGACACGTGCACCGGGCAACACCGCGAGAGGCTGCCGTGGAGGCCTCTCACGGTCGCGTCATGGGGAGTCCTCACCATCGAGGGCGGCATCCGCTGCGTGTTAGGGTGACCGTGTTTTGCGCGGCTCGTCGCCCCCTTCCCGGGGGGGGTGGGCGCGATCGAGTACTGGCCGGGGGGTGCAGGTGCAAGGCCGTCGTGGTGTCCTGTCCTGGCTGAGCCGCCGCAAGGCGCTGGCGTCCACCGCCGCGATCGCCGTGCTCGCCGGCGTTCCCGTGACCATCGCGTTGACCCACAAGGGCTTCCCGGTCTCGGATGTCTCGCTGCACGAGCTCGACGTCTGGGTGACCGACGGCGCCGACGCGATGGCGGGCCGCCTCAACCACCAGATCGACCAGCTCGACGCCGCGGTCAACGCCCCCACCAAGAACCTCGACGTCCTGCAGGACAGCGCCGCCTACTTCCTCGTCGATGCGGGCGACGGCACCGTGCAGAAGATCGACCCGGCGTTCGTCTCGACGAGCGACCAGATCACGGTCCCCAAGAACTCGTGGGTCGGCTACGGCGGGAACACGCTCGCGATCCTCTCCCCCGACGGCCGGCTGTGGACGCTGGATGCCACGAACCGCATCGTGTTCGACGCCACGAAGGACGCCCCCGTCGCCAAGCTCGGCACGGGCGCCGTCGCGACCGTCGCGAAAGACGGCGAGACGTTCGCCGCGTCGTCGAAGAAGTCGCAGCTGGTCTCGGTGCCGGCAGGCGGCACGCAGGCCGAGGTCACCGCACACTACCCGGTCACGAGCGACGCACAGATCACGGCGGTCGGCAGCACCCCCGTCGTGCTCGACAAGGGCGGGGCCCGCCTGCGCGCGGCCGGCAAGGCGCTCGGGCTGCCGAGCGCGGGGCTGCAGCTCCAGCAGCCGAGCCCGGCGAGCTCGGATGTGCTGGTGAGCGCGGCATCCGCCCTCTATCGCGTGCCCCTCGCGGGCTCCTCGGCGACCACGCTCTCGGCCGGCGGCACCACGCCCGCCGCGACCACCGCGAGCCAGGTCTCGGCCCCGGTGCAGCTGGGCGGCTGCGACTACGCCGCGTGGGCATCGAACGCGCGCTACCTCTACGCCTGCGCCGGCGGAACCCCCGTCGGCGTCGACATCGGCCAGCCGGTGACCAGCGACGACCTGCGCTTCCGGGTCAATCACGGCGTCATCGCCCTCAACGACCTGCAGAACGGCGACGCGTGGGTCGCGTCGACGCACCTGACGCTCGTCAAGAACTGGGAGCAGCTCAAGCCCGCGACCACGACGCAGAAGAAGAGCAACAAGGGCCAGAAGCAGCCCGTCATGCAGTCGTATCAGAACACGCTCGCCCACCGCACCACGGTCAACCACCAGCCCAAGCCGCAGAACGACGACTTCGGCGTGCGCGCGGGCCGCACGACCCTGCTGCCGGTGCTCGACAACGACGAGGACCCGGACGGCGACGTGCTGACCGTGAAGTCGTTCACGTCGATCCCGAAGAGCCTCGGCACGATCGACATGGTCGACGGCGGCCGCGCCCTGCAGTTCGAGCCGGCGCCGGGGGCGACCGGCGGCACGACCTTCCACTACACCGTCACCGACGGGCGCGGCGGTGAGGCGACCGCCGACACGAAGATCACGATCCACCCGCAGAGCGAGAACGGCGCGCCGAAGCCGACGCGCCTGTCGACGGCCGAGGTGGAGCAGAACCAGTCGATCACCTACAACGTGCTGCAGGACTGGATCGACCCCGACGGCGACGCGATCTACCTGCAGAGCGCGACGCCGACCACCGCGGACGGGGTCTCCTTCACCCCCGACGGCGAGATCACCTTCACCAACAAGACCGGCCAGATCGGGGCGAAGACGGTGGACTTCGTCGTCTCTGACGGCAAGCTGCACACCGACGGCCAGTTGCAGATCACGGTCAAGCCGCGCGGCAGCCTCGACCCGATCGCCGTGCCGGACTTCGCCCAGGTCCAGCTCGGCCGGGCCACGACGATCAGCCCGCTCGCCAACGACGTGTCGCCGTCGGGCGCGCCCCTGAGCCTGGTCAAGGCCACCTCGACCGATTCCTCGCTGCACCTCGACGTCGACGAGCAGCAGGGCACCATCTCGGTCACCGGCACGATGAGCGGCCCCTATTACTTCACCTACCAGGTCGCGGCGGGCGACCGGCCGCCCGTCGAGGGTCTCGTGCGCGTCGACGTGATCCAGGCGGTCGACGCCAACGCACCGCCCATCGCCGTCAACGACGTGGTCTACGTGCACCCGGGGCAGACGGCATCCGTCGATCCGCTCGACAACGACGTGTCGCCGTCGGGCCGTGTGCTCGCGGTGCAGTCGGTCGAGGGCGGGGCGGATGCCGCCGCGCTCAACATCCAGCTGCTCGACAACACCGAGGTGAAGGTCACCTCGCCCGGTGTGCTCACCTCCCAGGTGCAGCTGACCTACATGGTCTCCGACGGCGTGCGCAGCGCCCCCGGCACGATCACCGTCGTGCCGGTCGCCCCGCTCGTCAACTACCAGCCGCCGGTCGCGGTCACCGACTACGTGAACATCCGCGCGGGCGACATCGCGACCGTGCACGTGCTCGACAACGACTACTCGCCCGACGACCAGCCGTTCTCGCTGAACCAGGGGCTGTCGATCACCAAGGACTCCGGCGGGGCGACGGCCTTCGTGAGCGGCTCGGACGTGCGCATCCAGGCCCCGTCGAAGGCCGGGGTGTACTCGGTCGGCTACACGATCTCCGACGACCACCAGCAGACGGCGCACGCCTCCGTCGTCTTCACGGTGCTGCCCGAGAGCTCGCAGAACCAGGCGCCGGTGCCCCAGACGCTGACCGCGCGCGTCTTCGCCGGCAGTGCGATCCCCATCGACATCCCCCTCGACGGCATCGACCCCGACGGCGACTCGGTGTTCTTCGAAGGGGTCACCTCGAAGCCCGAGCTGGGCAGCATCACCGGGCAGAGCGCGACGGGCTTCGTCTATCAGGCCGCCGCATCGTCCGGGGGCACCGACGAGCTCAGCTACACCGTCGTGGACACCCACGGCGCGACCGCGACCGGCACGATCCGCATCGGCGTCATCCCCCGCCCGACGACGCTGCAGCAGCCCACCGCGGTCAACGACAAGGTCGAGGTGAAGCCGGGCAAGACCGGCGCCGTCGACGTGCTCGCGAACGACTCCGACCCCAACGGCTATCCGCTGACCCTCGAGTCCAAGCTGGGAGCGATCGACAAGGGGCTGACGGATGTCTCGGTCGACGGCTCCGCGGTGCTCTTCACCGCCCCGATGACCGAGGGCGCCTACCTGATCGCCTACACCGTCTCGAACGGCCATGGCGGCACCGCGACGGCGTATGTGCAGGTCATCGTGAGCAAGACGGCGAAGCCGCGCTACCCCACCGCCACCGACCACTACGTCGACCAGTCGAAGGCGAAGGGCAAGTCATCCGTCAGCCTGGACGCCCTCACCGGCGCCACGAACCCGTCGGGCCCCGTCAGCGCGCTCGAGGTCTCGGTCACGGGGCCGAACGCCGGCCTCGCGAAGGTCGACGGCGCGAACGTCACGGTCGCGACGCAGAACAAGCGCACGATCATCACCTATGTCGTGACCGACCCGGCGACGAAGCTCGTCGGCAAGGCGTTCATCATCGTGCCGCCGAGCAATGTCGTGAACAAGCCGACGACGGCCGCGGGCGCGCAGCGTGCGGCCGACAAGAAGACCACCCCGCCGCCGCACCTCAAGCCGGGCCTTCCCGAGCAGGTCGTCGACATGAACAGCACCAAGACGTTCTCGCTCTCGGAGCTGGTGGATGTCCCGTCCGGCCGCCCCGCATCGCTCGTCGGGCCGCTCTCGGCCGACCACGGCACGGTCACGAGGTCGGGCGACTCGTTCACCTTCACCCCCGCGAAGGACTACCGCGGGCCGGCCCAGGTGAGCTTCGGCGTCGACGACGGCAAAGAGCAGGGCACGACCGCCGACCGCATCACCCCGCTGAACCTGCCGATCACGGTCGGCGCGAAGGACCAGTCCGACGTGCCGCCGACCTTCACCCCGCCGCACGTGCAGATCGAGCCCGGCGAAGCGGCGAAGTCGGTCGATCTGCGCTCCGCGAGCTACCACCCCAACCCGCAGATCCTGAGCCAGCTCAAGTACACCGGGCTGACGCCGACGTCGTCCAACGGTGTGACCGCCACGCTGAGCGGCTCGACGCTCGCGCTGCAGGCCGCGGTCGACACGCAGCCGGGCACGACCGCCGAGTTCGACTTCAAGGTCGTGCCGCCGAAGGGCGCGGCGATCGACGGCAAGGTCTATGTCACGGTCGTCAGCTCGACGCGCCCGCTCGCCGAGCAGAAGAACCCGCCCCAGACGATGGACGCCAAGCGCGGCACGAGCGTGACGCTGTCGGATGCCGTCGGCACGAGCTACTGGGTGAACCCGTTCCCCGACACCCCGCTGACGATCACGGACGCCACGCTCGCGAACGCGCCCGCCGGCGTCACCGTGCAGAACACCACCGACTCGATCACCGTCGCGGTCGCGAGCGGTGCGGCGATCGGCACCGTGAGCGTGAACTACCACGTGCAGGACGCCACCAAGGACCCGCAGCGCACGGCGCAGGTGATCGGCCAGTTCCAGGTCACGATCCACGACCGGCCCGACGCGCCCGCGGCACCGACCAACGTCAGCGCGGGCGACGGCACCGCGACGATGACCATCGCCCAGCCGGCCAACAACGGCAAGCCGATCACGGGCTTCGAGGTCCGCGGCACGGGCGGATCGCCCGACACGACGGTGGCACCGGGCAGCCAGAACGTCACGTTCAACAACCTGAAGAACGGCACGAGCTACGCGTTCCAGGTGCGCGCCGAGAACGCGGACGGCTGGAGCGACTGGTCCGCGGCGAGCGCGACCGTCACGCCGTACGGCACGGTCGCCGCGCCGAGCAACCCGAGGCTCTCCGCAGACGGGCAATACGCCCCATCGACGTTCACCATGTCATGGACCGGCGTGAGCGGCTCGGGCACCGGCGGCATGAGCATCACCTACGAGTGGTCGTTCGACGGTGCCACCGGCACCATCGCGGGAACCAGCCGCACCACGGCGAGCAAGCCGCAGGGCACCTACAACTTCTCCGTGCGCACCATCGGCACCAAGAACAACGGTCAGCAGGTGACCTCGGCCTGGGTGCAGTCGGGCTCGGTCAGTATCTCGGACCCGCCGCCCCCGCCTCCGGCGATCGCGCTGTCGAAGGGTGCACGCACGGGCTACATCCCGGTGACCTGCACCACGGGCAACTGCTACTACTACAACGTCCAGGCGACCAACTTCAAGAGCGGCTCGTACACGCTGACGCTGTACTGCGAGAACAGCAACATGTACAGCACCAGGGTCACCGTGCCGTCGAGCGGCAGCTTCAGCTACAACAGCAAGAACGGCTATGGGACCTACTGCGGTTTCCCGAACACGTGGGTGACCCTCAGCGGCGGCCCGAGCGGCAGCGTGTCGAGCCCGACGGAGAACTTCAGCGGATGACGCGAACGACGAGACAAGGAACAACATGCCCGTAACGCAGGAACAGGCCGACTGGTTCGCCGGCGCCGTCGACCAGCTGGTCGAGAACCTCAACCAGGCGATCCTCGGCAAGCCCGACGTCATCAAGCTCGTCGTGACCGCGCTGCTGACCGGGGGCCACGTCCTGCTCGAGGACGTCCCCGGCACGGGCAAGACCGTGCTCGCGAAGTCGCTCGCCAACAGCATCGAGGGCACGCAGTCGCGCATCCAGTTCACGCCCGACCTGCTGCCGTCGGATGTCACGGGCGTCACGATCTACGACCAGGGCACCGGCAAGTTCGCCTTCCACCCCGGCCCGGTGTTCTCGTCGATCGTGCTCGCCGACGAGATCAACCGCGCGAGCCCGAAGACCCAGTCGGCGCTGCTCGAGGTCATGGAGGAGGGCGTCGTCACGGTCGACGGCACGAGCCACCCCGTCGGCGCGCCGTTCATGGTCATCGCGACGCAGAACCCGGTCGAGCAGGCCGGCACCTATTCTCTGCCCGAAGCGCAGCTCGACCGCTTCCTCGTGAAGACGAGCCTCGGCTACCCCGACCGCCAGACGACGGTCAACCTGCTGATGGATTCGTCGAACCGCGCCCGCGCCGACGTCGTGAAGCCGATCATCCAGGCATCCGTCATCGCCTCGATGGTGCAGCTCGCGGCCGACGTGCACGCCGACGCGGCCGTCATGTCCTACCTGAGCGACATCGTCGACGCGACGCGCAATGACGGCGACGCTGCGCTCGGCGTCTCGATCCGCGGCGCGCTCGCGCTCGCGCGGGCCGCCAAGACGTGGGCGCTCGCCGACCGCCGCACCTATGTCACGCCCGACGACATCCAGGATCTGGCCGTGCCGGTGCTGGCGCACCGCGTCATCCTCGACCCCGAGGCCGAGTTCACCGGTGTCACCGCGACGCAGATCATCGAGCGGGCGCTCGCCGGCGTCCTGCCCCCGACCGCGCGGGTCTCCTGATCGCCACAGTCCCGAGGACCTTCCACCGATGACCACCGCGCAGCCCGCCGACCCGGCGCCGCACACGACGCTCTCCGGCATCACCGCGACCCTGAGCAGCCGATCGCGCGGCCTGATCGAGCCGTTCAGCCGCGTCGCGCAGCCGGTGATCGCCGTCGTCGCACCGGCGCGCCGCTGGTGGCGCGCCGCACTCGACGCCGTGCCGGTCGCCGGGCGCATCGTGCTGATCGGGGCGGCCGGATGTCTGCTGCTCGGCTTCTGGCTGGACTGGTCCGAGCTCGTCTTCGCGGGCGCGACCCTCGCCGCCGCCCTGCTCATCGCGGTCGGGTTCTCGATCGGTCGCACAACCTACGCCGTCACGGTCGAGCTGAACCCGCGCCGCGTCGCCGTCGGCGACCGTGCGCTCGGCCGCCTCGCCGTGGTCAACAACGGCACGCGCCCCGTGCTGCCCACGCGCATGGAGCTGCCCGTCGGCCGCGCCCACGCCGAGTTCCAGCTGCCCCGTCTCGCGCCCGAGCAGGAGCACGAGGACCTGTTCGCCGTGCCGACCAACCGCCGCGCGCTCATCCTCGCGGGGCCCGCGACCTCGGTGCGCGGCGACCAGCTCGGCCTGTTCCGGCGCACCCAGCGGTGGACCGATCGGATCGAGCTGTATGTGCACCCGCGGACGACCGCGCTCAAGGCATCCGCCCAGGGCCTCGTGCGCGACCTCGAGGGCCAGCCCACCAAGACGATCACCAACAACGACCTCGCCTTCCACGCGCTGCGCCCGTATGAGATGGGCGACTCGATGAAGAACGTGCACTGGCGCACGTCGGCGCGCACGGGGCAGCTCATGGTGCGCCAGTACCAGGAGACGCGGCGCTCGCAGCTGCTGCTCGTGTTGGGGGCCGACCGCGCCCACTTCGCCGACGAGGACGAGTTCGAGCTCGCCGTCTCGGCCGCCGCCTCGATCGGGGTGCACGTCATCGGCGAGGAAAACCAGATCGTCGCCGGCTGGGACGGCGGCGTGCTGCGCACCCGCAACCGCGTGCAGCTGCTCGACGACACCTGCCGCATCGACCCGGTCGCCCGTCACGCGCGACCGCTGCGCGAGGTCGTACGCACGACGGCGGGGCGCCGGTTCACGCCGAGCGTCGTGCTGCTCGTCGTGGGGTCGCTCGCCCCGGCCGCCGACATCCGCGCCGCCGCATCCGCCTTCGGCCCGGACACCGTGACGACCGCGATCTCGGCGGACGCCTTCTCCGAGCCGTCCCTGCGCCGCATCGGCCCTGTGACCACCGCCTCGGTGCGCACCCTGCGCGATCTGCCGCGCATGCTCACGCGTCTGGGGACCCGCCAGTGACCGCCGCCACCGCCTCGATGGCCGCCCGCCCCGCCCCGGTGCGCGGCGCCGCCCTGCTGCCCGCGGCCGCTCTGCTCGACGCCGCCGCGGTGGTCGTGCTGGTCGCGATCGCGGCGCTCGGCTTCCAGCCGCTCTACGGCGGCATCGTCTTCGTGCTGCCGGCGCTCGGCGGCCTGTTGGTCGGCAGCGCGGCGCCGCTCGCGGGCCGTCTGCTGCGCGCCCCGCTGGTGACGACGATCGCGCTCGGCATCGGCGGCTACTTCCTCTTCGGCAGCGCGTTCGCGATGCCCGCACAGGCGCTCTTCGGTGTCGTCCCGACGGCCGAGACGCTCACCGGGCTCGTGCGCGGCGCCGTGTTCGGCTGGTCGGACGCCGTGACCCTCACCACCCCGCTCGAGGCGCCGCCGTATGTCGGCGTCGTCGCCTATGCGGCGTGCTGGGCGGCCGCGCTCATCGGCGGCTCGGTCGTCGCGCACTGGGCGCCGAAGCCCGGCACCGACTCGCCCGTGCGCCGCGCCGTTGCGGTCACTCCGCCGCTCGCCCTGCTCATCGGCACGATCCTGCTCGGCACGCACCACGTGTTCCTCGGCGGGGTGCGCGGCGTCGCGTTCACGGCCGTCGCGCTGACCTGGGTGTGCTGGCGGCAGACGCGGGCCGAGGCATCCGTCTCCTCCGCAGCGGCCGGCTCGCGCCGCCGCGTGATCGGCTCGGCCGTCGTGGTGCTCGGCGCGCTCGTGGTCGGCGGCCTCGTCGGCGGCCTGGTGCAGCCCGCGGCGGCCGGCCGCTTCGTCGCGCGCGACGAGATTGTGCCGCCGTTCAACCCGCTCGACTACCCGAGCCCGCTCGCGGGCTTCCGCAAATACGTCAACGACGAGAACAAGGACGTGCTGTTCACCGAGTCCGGCCTCGCCAAGGGCTCGTACGTGCGGCTCGCGACGATGGACAACTGGGACGGCATCGTCTGGAGCGTCGCCGCCGACTCGGCGACGGCGACCGGCTCGGGCGCCTTCCGCCTGCTCGGCCGCGACCTGCCCGAGCCCAAGCTGTTCACGCCGGGCGACACCGCCAAGGCGACGTTCACCATCAAGGACTACACGGGCGTGTGGCTGCCGGGCGGCAGCTACCCCACCTCGCTGCAGTTCGCCGGCTCGAGCGCCGAGGCGACCGCGCAGAACGTGCGCGTCAACTCCGAGACGGGGACGGTCGCGCTGACGACGGGCGTCACCAAGGGGCTGACCTACACCGAGGATGTCACCGAGCTTAAGGTCCCCGATGACAAGGCCCTCGCGGCCATCCCCCCGGCATCCGTCGACCAGCCCGACCTGCAGAACGTGCCCGATCTGGTCACGAGCGCCGCGACGCAGTACGCGGGCTCGGCGACGACCGCGATCCAGAAGCTCGACAACCTGTCGAGGTCGCTGCAGGACCTCGGCTACCTGAGCCACGGCCGCCCCGGCGACCCGGTGCCCGCGCGGGCGGGCGAGGGCGCCGACCGCATGAACCAGCTGCTCCAACAGTCCCCCATGGTCGGCGACGAGGAGCAGTACACGACGGCCTTCGCCCTCATGGCCGACAAGCTGGGGTTCCCGAGCCGCGTCGTGCTGGGCGCCAAGGTGCCGGCCGCGGGCGGCACCGTCGACATCACCGGCAACGACGTGACCGCATGGGTCGAGGTCGCGTTCCAGGGCGTCGGCTGGGTGCCGTTCTTCCCGACCCCCACCCAGACGGACGCCCCGAAGGAGCAGACCGTCCAGCCCGAGATCGTCCCGCAGCCTCAGGTGCGCCAGCCGCCGCGCGACCACCTCAAGGACGACCAGCTGCTCACGCCGGTGCAGACCGAGAACCAGCACAAGAAGAAGTCGCCGCACCTGGGCTTCACGGTCCCGGTCTGGGCGTGGTGGAGCGGCGGCAGCCTGCTCGCCCTCGCCGCCATCGTGTTCCTGCCGCTGCTCGTCGTCTGGCTGCTGCGCCGCCGGCGCCGCGCCCGCCGCATGCGCGGGCCGGGCGACAGACAGGCCGCCGGCGCCTGGGCCGAGCTGCGCAGCTCGCTCGCCGAGCTCGGCCTTGCGGCACCGGGCGGCGCCGAGACCCGCAAGCAGCTCGCCGCCCACTATGAGGTCGCAGGGGCCACGGCGGGTGTGCAGGTGCCCGAGGGGGCGCTCGCCCCGCTCGCCCGGGACGTCGACCGTGCGGTGTTCTCAGCCGACGAGGTGGCCGAGGAGCATTCCGCCTCCCTCTGGGCCGCGATGGACGGCATCATCGAGCACGCCCGCGCGGGCCTGACCTGGCTGCAGCGCCGGCGCTCCGGCTATCGCTTCAGCAGGCAGTAGCCGGGTCATAGAGTCGACAGCGATGAACGGCTACATCACACCGCCTCCGGGGCTGCTGCCGAGCGCCCCGCCCGTCGAGGCGCCGCGGCGCGACGACGTGCCGATCGTCCCGTCGTTCCCGGGCTTCGCGCCCACCGGACCGACGCTGCCGTCGCGCCCTCCCGTGCCGGAGCCCGGCGCGCCGTTCGCCCCCGCTGCGGCCGCCCCCGAGCCGGCCGCCGAGACCCAGGCCGTCCAGGTCGTCGCGCCGGCATCGGTCGCGGAGCGGCCGTGGTCGCTGCGGCTTCCCGACGGTTCGATGACTCCGCTGGCGGGTGCCGCTTTCGTGGGCCGCAACCCGCAGTCGACGGATGCCGCGCCCGGCGGCGCCGTGCTGCCGCTCAACGACCCGGCGAAGTCCCTCTCGAAGACCCACGCGCTGCTCGTCCCGAGCGGCGACTGGGTGATGGTCACCGACCTCCACTCGACCAACGGCACCGCCGTCATCGACCGGTCCGGCAGCACGACCGTGCTCGAGCCGGGCCGTAGCTCCCCCGTCGCCGACGGATCGGTGCTGCAGCTCGGCAGCTTCGCCGTGACGCTCGTGCGAGCGGCTCAGGCCTGACGCACCTGCCTGCGGTAGTGCAGGCCCGTCACGAGCAGCGCCATTCCGATCGCGAGGAAGAACGCCGCGATGAGATTCGGGGTGGGCGGAATGAACCAGGATGCCGGCGTGAGGTACCCCGAGAGCAGCCACAGGGCGCTGAGGGCGGCCACGACGGCACCGATCCAGATGAGCCGCCTGCGCTGCTCCTTCCCCGCCTGAGCGGCACGGGGGGTCCAATAGCTCCTGATCCGGTACTGGTAGATCGCGACGGCGAACAGGATGCCGCCGAGGATGAGCCCGATCATGAGGTAGGTGTCGAAGAACGCCGCCCACCACTGGCCGCTGTTCCAGATCGCCGCTGACGGGGCGAACGGCACGTAGCTGACGGTGACAGTCTTCGGCGCACCGTGCAGCGTGCCGACCGCGGTGCCCGCAGTGAACTCGTAGGTGCGGCCCGCCACCTGGAAGGAGACTCGCGGCAGGTAGGTGATCGCGCGACCGGGGATCGTGATCCAGCGCACCACGGTTCCCTGCGTCGTCGGCAGGGTGGCGGCGAGAAGCGGCCCCGCGATCAGCTTGTAGAGGCTCATCGCCAACGTGGCGATGCTGATGGTCCACAGCCAGGTCTGGCCGAACGGGCCGATCGCATAGCGGCGGCGGGTGGCATCCGTGTTCGCCGCGATGCGGGCCGGCGTTCCGAGAAGATTGACGCCCTCCGGCACCGGTTCCGGCTGCTCGTTCTCGTGATCACTCATCGGCGGAAGTCCTATCCATACATCTGCACCCAGACCACCACGCACAGTGCGATGAATCCGAGCACCGGGAGCCCGAGGAACACGACGCCGAGGATGGTCCACACCCAGCGAGCGGTGCCCCACATCTGGCCGAAGCGCAATGCCTTCGGGAATGCCTTCTTGAAGGCTCGGCGCGAGTAATCGTTGCCGTTGGTCTCGGCGAACTGCACATGGTTCGGTGCCGGGATCTGCTTCCACACGGTGCCCATCGGCGCGTGCGAGCCGACCTCGTAGGCGACATGGGCGATCATCCGGCCCGTGGTGTTGAGGATGATGAGGCCGCCGAAGCGGAACATGTTCGTGCCGTTGCCGGTCGCACGCGCCTGGGTGTTGCGGTAGTCCTGGCCGGCCGCCGAATCGGATGCCGCAAGCGGCATCGACGTGATGGGGGCGCCTGCGGCGCTGCTCTCTCGCTCGGCGAGATAGACGACGGTGCCGATGCGATCGGCTCGAATCGCCTTCGGGCGGCCGAAGGCGGAATCCGTGATGTGCACGACCCCGTTCTCCAGCACCACCGACTGGCGACGCGCGCGACGCGCGCTCGCGACCATGCTCAAGATCGGAAGGCCGATGATGAGCGCGAAGAATCCGCCGATCACGATCACGAACGACCACCACGGGTCGGCGGAATAGTCCACGAATGCCTTTCAGCGAGGTCGGGCGCTCAATAAACGGAGTTGAGGGCTGCGGTGCAGGTTCTCCAGCTCCGCAGCCCTCAGGGTGCTCGATCCGCAGATCGAGCGGATGATCAGTGGCCCAGGCCGGATGCCAGCGACTGGTCGGTCTGCTGCAGGGCGTCCGCGGCCTTCGACAGGAACTGCGACATGCCGTCGAGGCCGTTCACGGCCTGCGTCGCACCGTGCGTGAACTGCGTGTAGGACTCGTGGAACGCGCCGGAAGCCGAGTCGGTGACGAAGCCGTCACTGACGAGCTGGTTCACGAGGGTCTGCAGCTCGTTGAGCTTCGAGACGAGGTCATCCTTGCCGCTGGTCAGCCGACCGGCTGCGCTCGTCATGTCGCCATAGGTGACGTTCAAGTTCGCCATGGGTATCTCCTTGGGTCTCTGGCCAACCCCCCGGGCCGACCTCCTGATCACGACGCTATCGCGCCAGCCGAGTCAGGCGAATGGGGAGCACTCCCCATCCTGTTGATCAGCGCTGATCGGCGTCGGGATTCTTGGCGCGCTCCTCGGCCATCAGCTTCTCGACGAACGCGCGCGCCCGCGGATCCACCGCGGATGCCGTCGCGTTCTCGCGCTCACGTTTCCGACGCTTGCGCTCGGCGTCGGGGTCGTACCCGGCTGCCTTCACCGCGGCCTCCGCCTGCGCGAGCGCAGGCCCGAGCTGTGCCGCCACCTCGAAGCGGCTACGCAGGACAGACGGGTCGGCGTTCTTCTTCTCGACACCGGCGAAGCCGAACGACTTCATCGCATAGAGCCAGCCACCGGCCAAGTAGAGGTCGTAGTCGGGAACCAGCTTCAGCACGACGGAGAGCACTTCACCCGTCAACCAGGGCTTCGCCGAATCGAAGTGCTCAGCCTTGTCCTGAGGGTTCCATGCCACCGAATAGGGATCGTCAGCGGTGTAGTTGGCCTCGAGCAGAGCGGGCGCATCCGCATGCGTGCGCCACTTGTGCTTGAAGTACGCCGTCGGTGTCTTCGTCTCAATCGCTATCGCGAGCACGACGTAGTTGTCATACATCACGTTGCCGCCGCCAACAGCGCCCTTTCGCCGGGTGATGTCCTGAGCGCAGGTCATGAATCGCCGGCCCGACCCGTCGCGCCCCTCGAGGACGTCATAGATCTTCGTGTCGGTCGCGATGTTTCCCGGCCAGCGGCTCGGATCCGATCGGAACGAGTATGTCAGCCCGTTCACCTCGGCGAGGGCGTTGAATCGATAACGCCGCTCCCACAGGCCGCTATCGCTCTTTCCGGTCGTCGCCGGCGCCTTCTGCTCGTCGAAGCCCGTGGCCTCGTCGTAGGCAGGAACCTCTCGCGGCGCACGATACGCCTTGAGTTCCTCAACGCTCGGCTTCGCGCTCAGAGGCGCATAGTTCAGATTCGCCAGATCAGGCATGCTCGCGCTCCCCCCCAAATGTGCGTCTGGTGCGCGATCACGCCCCGGCCGAATCCTGATCCCAACGCAACGACTCGACCATGACTCTGAACAGCTGCAGCAACAGCTCGCGCTCGCCCGGCACCGTCGTCGAGAAGGTCAGCAGTGCGACCCGCTGCATGCCGGGCACCGCGACCCAGTAGTCGACGATGAACGTCTCGTAGGCCTCGCGCTCACCCTCGGCAGGATGCTCGATCGTGCGGCTGCGCCGCCAGGCCTCGGTGTCACCGAGGGTCGCCTGCTCCAGATCACCGTAGTCGCCGGAATCCGGAAGTGCGGCCAGGGCGCCGCGCACCAGCTCGATGACCGTCTTCGGGTCCGACGGCGTCGAGCCGAGGACATCGATGTCGGGCCAGAACAAGGCGAGCGACATCGGCAACGTCGCACCCGGCACGATCTCCAGCGCCAGGAACAGCTGATCGGCACCGCCGTCGCGCGCCTTGTTCGCCAGCTCCGTCAACTCGGTTCGCAGATCGCGACGCAACTGCGCGAACGCATCCACATGGTTCGTGATCCTGTCGGCCAGCGTTTGGATCGCGCGCTTGGAGGCCTCGACGTCACCCACTGGAATCTTCCACCAGCTGCCGGGAAGAACGATCTGGACGCCCGGATTCCTCTTGGCGGGTGCGGTACCGGATACCATGGTGTTCTCCCTTCTCAGCCGGGCTCGCGACCCGCGTTAGTTTCCCGAGTTGCTGCGAACAGTCTCGGCGAAGAGCGGGCCGACCGCGGCCGCGATCTCGAAGCGCTCACGCAAGAGATCCGGATCGAAGTTCGTCTTGGAACTCTGCGTGAATGACGTCGGCCGCATGAGATAAAGCCACCCGCCCGAGAGCTGGAGATCGTAGCCCGCCGCCTTGTCCAGAACGACCTCGAGCAATTGCGGGGGGAAGTACCGCTCGATCTCCACGAGGAGAGCGTCGATGTTCTTCGGCGACCAATGCACGGCGAAGAGATCATCCAGCTCGAAATGCTGCGCAAGAGAGCTCGCGACGCCTTCCTTCGGCCGACCTCGATGCCTCAGCACCGCATTAGGCGTGTTCCCATCGCTTTTCACGCCCACGGTGAGGTAGTGCTGCGTCCATCCCTGGCGGCTTCCGACCGCACCCTCAGTCTTTTCGTCCTCTTCGTAGCAGGTCATGACGCGCTCGCCGGTGCTGCTGGCCCCCTGCAACACATGCACCAGCGTGCTGAGCTTCTTGTTCTTGCCTGGCCACCGCGCCGGGTTGATTCGAAAGACGTAGCTCAGCCCATTCGCTTCCGCGAACGCGTTCATTCGATAGCGGTTTTCCCACACGTCCTGGTTGGTCGGTTGCCCGAACAGGCCCTTTTTGGACGCAGGCGCCTTCTGCTCGTCGAATCCCGTCAGGTAGTCGTAGCCCGGCGTCTCTCGGGGCGCGCGATAGGCGGCCAGTTCCTCTTTGGTGGGCTTCGCGCTCAGAGGCGCATAGTCCAGGTCATCCAGATCCGGCATCCCCGCTCCGATCAGTCCAGCAATCCAAAGTCCGCGGCCCACGTTCGCAGCGCGGTCACGCCGCCGGCGTCGCCCTCGCGAACTCAAACGTGTCGGCCAAGATGTCACCGTAGCCCACGATGTCGTCGAACACCGAGAGGTCGTCCGTCGTGATCGTCATGACGATGAACGTCGACAGCCAGGGCGTGGAGATCACCGCTCGGTAGATCTCAGCGAGGCGACGCTGCCCGCTCTCGTCCGCGGGCCACTGGAGGATGTGCCGTCCTGACACGGCTGGTCGTCCCGCCAGCTCCTTCTTCCGGTAGTCACTCAGCCACGTATCGAGCCCGCCGCCCGATTCGGTCGACGACCACTCGGCCAGAATCCCATCGAGGTCGACACCGCGCTCCCTGATCGTTTCGACCGTCATCACTGCCGAGATCGTTCCCGTGTCTCTCTCGCCGACAGCGCCCCAGGTGCGCTTCCCGGGCTCATCGTTGTCCGCGACCGTGTCCACCAGCCGTTCGGCGTCGGACTGAAGACGAGCCTGTGCGTCCTCGCCGTCGACGAGAGCCTCGAGCAACGGCGAGATCGAAGCGAGGGATTCCCGATTGCTCGGCACTTCGAACCACTGCTCCTGAACCAGGAACGAATACTCCTTGGCCATGACCGACTACCCGTCCCCGAGCACAGCCGTACCGGTGAACGCACGTGCGACTTCCTTCGGCGCATCGGTGAAGAGATTCTTCACTGCGGTCACGTCGTTCGCAGGGTTGAAGCCGCCGGCGGTGGTATGGAACTCATGCGTCGGGGAACTGGCGATCTGAATATTCGGAGCCACGCCCTGGATGTCGACCCCGGAACGGTACTGGAAGTAACCCGCATGAGGCATCACGGCCTGGTCGGTTAAGGCGCTGACGTTGTTGTTGACGGCGCCGATACCCGTGGCAAACGCAGCGCTCGTCACATGCGTGACCGCGTTCCCCGTCAGCTTCGAGAAATCCTCTCCGCTGACATGCGCCATCTGCCGGGTCGCGTTCGACGCGGCCTGGGCGAAGCCAGTGCCGTGGTAGAGGCTGCCCGTGAACGCCTTCAGCCCTTTGCTGCCCTTGGCGGCCTGCTCCGCGCTTCCCGTGAAGCGGCTTGCGAACTTGGAGCCGAGTGCCTCGCCTCCCCTTCCGACCTTCTCGGCAAGGTGATCCAGCGCGTCCTGGGCGTGGTCGGCCTTGTCAAAGACGGCAGCACTCAGCTTCGAGAGCTTTCCAGCATCTTCACTGGCGACGGTGAGTTTGTCGGCGGCCCTCGAGAAGGCCCCGAGTCCACGCGCCCCCTTGAGAAGGGCTGCATCGTTCTTGATCGGCAGCGCAGACGCCACCAGCGTGATGCCGGTGTTCAGCAGGTCGCCCAGCGTGCGGTCGCCGAGGACGACGAGGGCGGCCGTGGCGAGGAACGAGATCGCCGCCGCGGCGAGCACGATGATGTCGACAGCTGCCGCGATCGGCGCGAGCACAGGAATGAACACCGCCAGGATGTTCAGGATCATCGAGAGGTATCCGCCGATGTCCGCCACCGCCGCCGCGATCTTCTGGAGCACGTCGAGGAAGGGGGCGAGGTATTTCTGCGCCAGGTCCTTCAGCTCGCTGAGGACGTGCCCCACCTTGTCCCAGAATCCGTCGTTGAGCCCGCTGTCATCCATCGCGGAATCGATCATCGAGATCGCGATCTGAGCGGCCGCGTCGATCTCCGCGATGGCGGCGTTGTACTCGCCGAGGGCATTGCCGACCGCGTCGTTCGCATCGGAGACGGCCTGACTCGCCCGTGTTCCGGCAGCGGTCGTGCCGAAAGGCTGCGGCGGTGTGGCGCTGCTCGACGAGGCCGGCTGGTTGGCCTGGTCGTGCGTGTACTGCTCGGACTGGTGCTGCAGGCTCGCCTGCGCGGTGGCGACCTGCTGCTGCGCCGAAGTGTGCGCGGCGATGGCGCGCTGCGCCCGCTGCTGCCCTGCCTCGAGCTTCGGCGCGTACTCCTGCAGCGCCTGCGCGGTGCCGAGGTAGCGCACGTGAGCCTTGGTGATGTTGTCGGCGACATCCGACGCCTTGCTGCGGACCTTGTCGATCGCCTCGCTGACGGTGTCGTCCCGGTCGGCGAGCCTGCGAAGGTCGTTGATCGCCCGCTGGATCTGCTCGGCGGCGCTCATCAGTGCGTTCGCCCTGGTCTTGAGCGCGACCGGGTCACCCGGCAGCGGCACGAGCTCACTTGCCATGTCCGGCACCCCCCGACGTCGGCTCGACGGCCTTCGCAAGCTCCTTCTCGGTCTTGTCGAAGGTGCTGTTGATCAGAGCGACCGAGTCGTGGATCGCGGTCGTGCCGTTGATCATCTTGCCGCGGTGCACCGACCACTTGTTCGCGAAGTCGCCGACCTTGCCCGCCAGGCCGCTGTGCCCGACGAGACCCTCGATCTCACTCGAGAAGTTCGTGGATCCGTTCAGCTGATCGACGATCGACTTCAACCCGGACTGCAGCTCATCGAGGATGTCATTGGAGATCTTCAGATCACTCACGCGGCACCTCACCCCTTCGGACGATCGAACTGGAAGTCCGCCCCCCAGCGTTTGAAGCGTAACCAGAGAGCGACGCCTGGCGTGATGGGGAGCACTCCCCATCACCCTTCGGGCGGCGGTCACGGCAGCGGGATCTGGACCCGCTCGAACGCGCCCTTCGCGATGTACACGGCGCGACCGGGCGGGAACTCGCTGCGCGCGAACCGCGGCAGCGGGGTCTTCAGCAGCAGGTCGCCCTCCATGCTCTCGGGCTGCAGCAGGATGCCCCTGCGCCCGTTCTTGACCTCCGCCATCAACCCCCAGCTCGACCCCCAGCCGCTCGTCTCGCCCTCGGCGAGCAGGAAGTGGTCGCTGCGGCGGATCGCCTTGATGAGCTCGACCAGCGGGGCATCCGCCGCCGACTGCAGGAAGTCCCCGATCGACTCGATGAACACGCCGATGCGGTCGGGCGTGCCCGCGTCCGTGACGGCGCCGAGGAGGTCGCGGGCGATGCCCGCGGCGTCCTCGACGGTCGTCGCCGCTTCAGCCCAGGGGAAGGCCCGGGCCTGCGGCGAGCGCGCGTTGCCGATGTAGTACAGCTGGAAAGCCGGGTCGAAGCGGTGCAGCGCCGCCGCGACGGAGAGGAACGCCGTGCTGCGGCCGCTCGCGGGCGGCCCCGCGAGCACCATCGTGCCGCTCGGCTCGAAGCCGACGGGCTCGAGGTCGCGCTCGCCGATGCCGACCACCGGCATCCCGCCCGCGGAGTCGGGCAGCGTCGACTGCGCGTACTCCGTCGGCATCGAGCCGATGGCGGGCGGCGTCCTCAGACCGAGCTTCGACATCGCCTGGGCGAGCTTGCCGACGGCCGCCGACTGCTCCGAGACGCTCGTGGTGCCGCCGAGCACGGCGATCTGCGTCTCGAGCCCGTCGAGGACGGCGCGGCCGGGGGGCGAGGATGCCGAGAGCACGTCGCTCGGCGCATCCAGCAGCCCGTAGCCGTCGTCGGCCAGGCGCAGCACGACCTTGCGCTGCACGCTCGAGCCGACCGAGCCGGGAACGGCGCCCGCGCGATCCGCGGTGAAGACGACGTGCATGCCCAGCTGACGGCCGTCGGTGAGCACGTCGCGGAACACGTCGTACCACTGCGAGCGCCCCGACTGGACCTCGAAGTCCTCGCGGAAGCTCGGGTAGCCGTCGAGCAGCAGCACGATGCGCGGCTCGTCCGGGCGCCCGGCCAGCTGGCGGTACTCGGTGATGTTCGAGGCGTTCGCCGCCGCGAACCGCGGAGCACGGTCGTCCAGCTCGGCCCGCAGCATGCGGAACAGCCGCACGACGCGCTCGACGTCGTCGCCCTTGATCACCGCGCCCACGTGCGGCAGCTGCTCGAGCATGCGCAGGCTGCCCGCACCGAAGTCGAGCGCGTAGACCCAGACGGGGCCGCCGCGCGGGGTGATGCCCGCGGCGCAGGCGAGAGTGCGCAGCACGGTCGACTTGCCCGAGCCGCCCGTGCCGTAGATGGCGATGTTCCCGTCGACGTCGGGCTCGTAGTAGACGGCGTTCTGCTCCTGCCGGGTGGGCACGTCGGCGACGCCGAGCAGCAGCTGCGAGTCCGTGCGCTGCCGCAGCACGCTGAGGTCGTAGACCGGCGCGAGCTCGTCGAGCCACGGGCGGCGCGGGTCGGGGATGCCCGCGAGCCGATGCGCGCCGCGCACCGTCGCCACGAGCCGCTGCTGGTCGTTGGGGCCGAGATCGCGCTGCTGGTCGACGGACTCGGGCGCCGAGGCGTCCTCCCAGCGCAGCTCGCCGCCGAAGCGGAGTTCGGCGACCTGGATGTCGGCGCGCTCCGGCTCCGCGGTCGTCCAGCCGCCGGCATACGCCGACTGGAACGCCGCGAGGCGCCCCGGCCCGGTCTTCGCGTTGCCACGACCGGGCAGCGAGGGGTCGATGTGCGCCGAGTCCTTCACGCCGATGACATCCGTCGAATCCGACTCGTCGGCCATGCGCAGCGCGACCCGCAGGTTCGTGTTGGCGCGCAGGTTGTCCTTGATGACGCCCGCGGGGCGCTGGGTCGCCATGATCAGGTGGATGCCGAGCGAGCGACCGCGCTGGGCGATGTCGACGACGCCGTCGACGAACTCGGGCACCTCGCCGACGAGCGCCGCGAACTCGTCGATGACGAGGATGAGCGAGGGCGGCGAGTCGGGGTCGCCGCGCTTCTCGAGCTCGAGCAGGTCCTTCGCCTTCTTCCGGTTCAGCAGGTGCTCGCGGTAGTGCAGCTCGGCGCGCAGCGACGTGAGCGCCCGGCGCACGAGGTGCGGCGACAGGTCGGTGACGAGACCCACGCAGTGCGGCAGCTGCACGCAGTCGGCGAAGGCCGAGCCGCCCTTGTAGTCGACGAAGAGGAAGGTGACGCGGTCGGGCGAGTACTCCGCCGCCATGCCGAGCACCCAGGCCTGCAGGAACTCGGACTTGCCGGCGCCCGTCGTGCCGCCCACGAGCGCGTGCGGGCCCTGCGTGCGCAGGTCGAGGTGCATCGCGTCGTAGCCCGCTGAGCCGACGATCGCGCGCAGCTTGCCCGCGCGGCGGGCCGCGAGGGGGCCGCCCGAGCGGTCGTGGATCGAGCTGTTCTGCCGCCAGCGGTCGACGACGGCATCCGACGACTCGGCGAGCTCGTGCCCGAGCAGCGTGACGAGCGAGATCGAGCGCGGCAGGTCGCTCGAGTCGCTCACCGGGGCGCCCGCGTCGACGACGGGCGCCATCGCGTGCCCGTAGCTCTGCGCGCGCTCGCGCGTGATCGGCTCGGTCTCGACGTCGGCGATGTGCTCGCCGAGGCGCACGAGCCCGACCTCTGCATGCCCGGCGTCGTTCAAGGCGAGATAGGACCGGCAGACCGCGGGGAGCCGCGCGACGTCGTCGGCCACCCAGATCGGGAAGACGCCCGCGTCGGCGGCCTGCTCGGCGAGCTGGATGAGGCGGCCGCGGTCGACCGGCGCGTCGTCCGAGATCAAGACGACGACGGCGGGCACCGGGGATGCCGTGCCGCCGGTCCGCTCCTTCCCCACGTCCTGGCCGCGCTCGAGGGCGGCGCCCTCCTGGCTCATCGCCCCGCGCCGCTGCGCCTGGGCGCGCTGCGCGCTGAGGCGCTGCGCGACGAGCTCCTCGAGCTTCGCGAGCAGTGCGGCCGCGCTCGACTCGCTGTCGGCGAGGTGCGGGCCGTCGATCGGGGTGTGCGGGCTCGACGAGTGGGGCATCCACTTCAGCCACTCGACCTCGCGCGACCAGCGCGAGCTGACGATCGCGGCCGTGACGAGCTCGGCCGGCGAGTGCAGCGCCGTGAGCTGCACGAGCAGCCCGTTGAGCGGGCCGGCGGTCTGCCGCTCGGGGCCGGCGACGCCGATCGCGCCGGCGTCGTAGAGGTTCTCGGTGATCGGCACCCCGCCGAGGGTCCGGTGCCGCCCGACGACCTCGTCGAGTCGCGACTGGTACTCGGGCAGCAGGCCCCTGCGCTTGCCGACGTCGATGGTGTTGCGCGAGACCATCGCGCCGACGCCCAGGCGCACGTTGAGGAACGACCAGTGCTCGGGGCGGCGCGTCCACAGCATGGGGGTGCGCCGCACGGCGGCCTCGTAGGCCTCCTCCGTCGACGGCGTCTCTCTGAGCCGCTGCTCCTTCTCTTGCGCGCGCTCGTGCTCGAGCGACTGCGTCAGCCCGCCGAGCCCCTCCTCGAACCGCTCGATCGAGCGCTTCTGCCGTGTCCGACGCTGCCGCCGGGCCATCAGCCAGTTGCCGCCCATCATGACGGGCGTCATGCCGGCCATCATCAGCGTCATCGGCTGCTGCGTGATGGCGAACATGCCGCCCGCCATCAGGATCGGCGTCGCCATCGCGAGCAGCGGCGCCGGCTGGTTCTCCTGCTCGGCCGGCACCTCGGGCACCTCGAACTCGATGCCCTCGTAGCGCGGTTCGACGCGCGGCGAGCGGTTGAAGAGCACGGGCCCGGCTGTCGCAGGGGTCGGGGTGAGAGACAGCGCGGTCTCGGCGGAAGACGGCGCCAATGCGACGACTTCGAGGTGCGTGCCGCCGACGAGCACGCGCACGGGCTGGCGCACCGTGACCCGGTCGACGTTGCCGCCGTCGACGACGAGGCCGTTCGCCGAGCCGAGGTCGACCAGCTCGACCGCGCCGGGCTGCGCCTGCAGGCGTGCGTGCCGCTTCGAGACGAGCGGGTCGTCGAGCACGATGTCGGCGCTCGCATCGCGGCCGATGATGACGTTGCGCGGGGGGACGAGGAACTCGCGCCCCGCCTGGGCCCCGTCGAGCACGCGCAGGCGCGCGACCGGGTCGACGGCGTCGCGTCGCGTTCCGGTGCCGTGGCTCGAGGCATCCGCCAGCGCGATCGTCGCCCCGTCGCCGATGAGGGCGTCGCCGATCGGGATGTCGGGGTCGAGCACCTCGGGCCGATCGAGCCCCTGCCGCGCGACCGAGAACGTCAGCCGGCGCTCGCCGACCCGCCACTCGGCGCTGCGCGGGTCGAGGCGGGCGATCGCCCCCGCGACCTCCGAGACGAGCGCGACGGCATCGGTCGTGACGACAACGTCATCCGAACCCGATGGCCTCGACAGCGTGACTTTCAGCCGCATGGACGTTCCCCCCGTGGCGGTGTGGTTCTGGGCACACCCTAGCGGGAAGCCGGGAGCTCACCGGATGGGGAGTGCTGCCCATCGGTGCCGCTCAGTCGAGGATGAACTGCTTCGTCGTCTTCGACGCGATGCCGTCGACGGCGACCGCAAGGTGATAGCTCGCGCCCCCGCCCGGGGCGACGGTGCGGGTCTTGGCCGAGCACGTCGTCTTCGACGAGCGGGTGCGGTCCCACGCGATGGGCACCGAGGTGAGGGTCTGGTGCGGCTCGAGCTTGATGACGGTGTGCACGGGGTCGGTCTGGCAGTCGGTCGAGGTCCAGTACTGCTCGTGCCCGCTCGTGATCGTGAACACCATCGAGGCCGTGCCCGCGTCGATCGTGCACATCTGGGCGCCGGTGTTGGTGAGGCTGAGCGAGAGCAGCGGGCGGGCGGTGGACGCGTAGCGCGCGGCATCCGTGATCGCCTGCACGTCGATGTTCACGGGGTCGCACGGGTCGCCCGCGGCCGAGGCCTTGACGGTCGGGATCGTGGTGGGCGCCGGGGTGCCGGACGCGCTCGGCGCGGGCGTGCCCGACGCCGCGGGCGAGGGGGCGGGGGTGTGACCGGATGCGGCCGGGCTGCGGTCGCCCGTGGGGGTCGCCGCCCCCTGCCAGGGGTGCGTCACGAGCAGCACGACGAGCACGACCACCGCGAGCAGCCCGACGAGGACGGCGAGCCGCCTGCGCCGGTAGACGGCGGCGGAACGGCGGCCGACGGGGCGGCGGTTCGTCGACATGTGCGCAGATTATCTTGCGCGTGGTACCGTCCTTCGCATGCACACGCGTCTCAGCCAGAACTGGTGGCCCGCCTCCTAGGCGAGCCGACGCGTGACCACACGACGACCGCCTCTCGGGGCGGTCGTTTCGCGTAAGCGGGGCACCCGTCGCGCGAGGCGGCAGACCGATGGAGGACTGCCATGAACTCTCTGCTCGAGCGGGTGATCGCCGCCGACGGCGAGCTGCCCTTCGCCCTGCTGCGCCGCCACGGCGCCCCCGACGTCGGGCTGCTGACCGGCGAGGTCGTCGATGTCGAGCGGCTCGCCGACATCCCGCTCGACGGGCGCCGCGTGCTCGCCGCGGTGCCCTACCGCCAGGTGCGCGAGCGCGGCTTCGCGGCGCACGACGACGGCGCGCCCCTGCGGTGCCTCGTCGTGACCGAGGACGAGAGGATGCCGCTCGCCGACATCCTCGCCGCCCTGCCCGTCTCGCCCGCGCCGGTCGTCGACGGCGCCTTCGACGTGCCCGACGACGAGTACGCCGCCATCGTGCGCCGCGTGATCGACGACGAGATCGGGCGCGGCGAGGGCGCGAACTTCGTCATCAAGCGCACCTTCGAGGGGCGCACGGATGCCCCGGCCGTGCCCGCCCTGCTGTCGTGGTTCCGCGCGCTGCTCGCGGGCGAGTCGGGCGCGTACTGGACCTTCGCGGTGCACCTGCCGGCGCCGGCTCCCGCTGGTCGACTGAGCGCAGCCACCGCCGGTCGACTGAGCGCAGCGAATGGAGACCCGACCGAGACCCTCTCCATGGTCGGCGCGACGCCCGAACGCCACCTCTCGGTGCGCGGCGGCACCGCGCTGATGAACCCGATCAGCGGCACCTACCGCCACCCGGCCGGCGGCCCGACGCGCGACGGCGCGCTCGCGTTCCTCGCCGACGTCAAGGAGAGCGAGGAGCTCTTCATGGTCGTCGACGAGGAGATGAAGATGATGAGCGCGCTCTGCCCCGGCGGTGGGCGCATCCTCGGGCCGCGCCTCACGCAGATGTCGCGCCTGACCCACACCGAGTACCTGCTCGAGGGCCGCACGTCGCTCGATGTGCGCGAGGCCCTGCGGCTCACGATGTTCGCGCCGACCGTCACCGGCTCGCCGATGCAGAACGCGTGCGCCATCATCGCACGGCACGAGCCGAAGCCGCGCGGCTATTACGCGGGCGTGCTGGCGCTCTTCGAGCCGGGCGACGCTGCCTCCGCTGGTCGACTGAGCGAAGCGAATGCGCTGGGTCGACTGAGCGAAGCGAACGGAGGCCAAGGGGCCTCATACGACGTCGACGCCCCCATCCTCATCCGCACGGCCTACCTCGGCGCCGACGGCCGCGTCGCCGTGCCCGCGGGCGCGACGCTCGTGCGGCACTCGACGCCCGCGGGCGAGGTCGCGGAGACGGCGGTCAAGGCATCCGGCGTGCTCACGGCCCTCGGGGTGCTGCCGCGCGCGACCACCCAGGCCGCCGTCGACCTCGCGATCGAGCCGGGCGTCGTCGAGGCGCTCGCGGCCCGCAACGAGCGGCTCGCGTCGTTCTGGGTGCAGTCGCAGGGACTGGCCGGGGGCGCCTCGCCGCTGCTCGCCGGCCGCACCGCCCTCGTGATCGACAACGAGGACCGCTTCACGACGATGCTCGCCCATCAGCTGCGGCACCTCGGGCTCGACGCCCGCATCGTGCCGTGGGCCGAGGTGACGGAGGTCTCCTCCGACGACCTCGTCGTCTTCGGCCCCGGCCCGGGCGACCCGACGGCGCTCGGCGAGCGCCGCATCGCCCGGTTGCGGGCGCTGCTGCTCGAGCGCGTCCGCGCGGGGCGCCCGTTGCTGGCAGTGTGCCTCAGCCACCAGGTGCTCGCGCAGCTCGCGGGCTTCGAGATCGTGCGGCTCGCGGCACCGCGCCAGGGCGTGTGCCTCGAGGTCGACGTCTTCGGCGAGCGCGCGGGCATCGGCTTCTACAACACCTTCGGCGCCGTGCCGGCGGCGGGCGGGCGGGTGCCGCGCCCCGAGCTGGTGCTCGAGGCATCCCTCGACGCCGACGGCATCGTCACGGCGCTGCGCGGGCCGGGGGTCGCGTCGGTCCAGGGGCACCTCGAGTCGGTGCTCTCGACGGGCGGCTTGGTCACCCTCCGCCGCCTCGCCGAGCACGCGCTGGCGGGCTCCCTGGCCCCCTCCCTCGTCCTTTCACCCCAAGTGTGAGTTCGGGCTGCCCCCTCGCGCGATGACCCGCCTGAACTCACACCTGGGGTGAGTAAGACGGGCACGGCGAGCTAGAGGTGCTTGATCATGCGCGTGTTACCGAGGGTGTTCTGCTTCACGCGCGCCAGGTCGAGGAACTCGGCGACGCCGTCGTCGTGGCTGCGCAGCAGCTCGGCGTAGACCTCGTGGTCGACCGTCTCCGAGCCCATGTCGACGAAGCCGTGGCGGCCGAAGAACGCCGTCTCGAAGGTGAGGCAGAACAGGCGGGAGAGGCCGAGCTCGCGGGCATCCGCCTCGAGCCGCTCGATGAGCGCGTGGCCGACGCCCCGCCCCCGCCAGGCGGATGCCGCGGCGAGCGTGCGCACCTCGCCGAGGTCCTCCCACATCACGTGCAGCGCGCCGGCGCCGACGAGGGTGCCGTCGGCGTCCTCGGCGACGCGGAACTCCTGCACGGCCTCGTAGAGCGTGACGAGCTCCTTGCCGAGCAGGATGCGCTCTTCGACGAGCGGCGAGATGAGGTCGCGGATGCCCCGCACATCGCTCGTCCTGGCCCGCCGCACGGTGATGTCGCTCATTGCTCAAACGTACCGACTGCGCATAACTCCTGATCGCCGCGACGCGAGCCGGGCCGGATCCCCGCGGTTCCGGGGTCGGTCGCCGCGGCGCGCTCGGCGCATCAGGAGTTATGCGCGCCCCGGTGCCGGAACACGACGAAGGGCCCCTCCCAACCGGGAGGGGCCCTTCGGCTCAGAGCACTAGTCGGACGTGATCGCGAGGTCCGGCGTGGCCGGGCCCGCCGCGTGCGAACCCGCCGCGATGCTGCCCACGCGGTCCGCGCGCGGTGCGACGTGGAACGTGAACTCGCCGTTCTCGAAGTCGACCGCGACGTGGTCGCCGGCGTTGAGCTCGCCCGCGAGGATCTTCTCGGACAGGTGGTCTTCGACCTCGCGCTGCACGGCACGGCGCAGCGGGCGCGCACCGAGCGAGGGGTCGAAGCCGATGTCGATCAGGCGGTCCTTCGCGGCATCCGTGATCTCGATCGTGAGGTCGCGGTCGAGCATGCGCACGCCGAGGCGCTTCACGAACAGGTCCACGATCTGGCGCAGCTCGGTCTTGTTGAGCTGCGGGAACACGATGATGTCGTCGACGCGGTTCAGGAACTCGGGCTTGAAGTTCTTCTTCAGCTCCTCCATCACCTTGCCGCGCATGCGGTCGTACGCGTTCGTCGCACCCGCGTCGCCCTCGGCCTGGAAGCCGACGGGCCCGCCGCTGATCGCGGCCGTGCCGAGGTTCGTCGTCATGATGATGACGGTGTTCTTGAAGTCGACCACGCGGCCCTGGCCGTCGGTCAGGCGGCCTTCCTCGAGGATCTGCAGCAGCGAGTTGAAGATGTCCGGGTGGGCCTTCTCGATCTCGTCGAACAGCACGACCGAGAACGGCTTGCGGCGCACCTTTTCGGTGAGCTGGCCGCCCTCTTCGAAGCCGACGAAGCCGGGAGGGGCGCCGAACAGCCGCGAGACGGTGTGCTTCTCGCCGTACTCCGACATGTCGAGCGAGATCATGGCCGACTCGTCGTCGAACAGGAACTCGGCGAGCGCCTTGGCGAGCTCGGTCTTGCCGACGCCCGTGGGGCCGGCGAAGATGAACGAGCCCGAGGGGCGGTGCGGGTCCTTGAGGCCGGCGCGGGTGCGGCGGATCGTCTTGGACAGCGCCGAGATGGCCTCTTCCTGGCCGATGACGCGCTCGTGCAGCGCCTTCTCCATGAAGACGAGCCGCGCGGACTCCTCTTCCGTGAGCTTGAAGACGGGGATGCCGGTGGCCTGGGCGAGCACCTCGGCGATCAGGCCCTCGTCGACCTCGGCGGTCGTCTTGACGTCGCCCGACTTCCACTGCTTCTCGAGGCGCAGCCGCTCGCCAAGGAGGTTCTTCTCCTCATCGCGCAGGGCGGCGGCCTTCTCGAAGTCCTGGTCCTCGATGGCGGCTTCCTTCTTCTCGCGCACGCCGGCGATCTTCTCGTCGAACTCGCGCAGCTCCGGCGGCGCCGACAGAATCGACAGACGCAGGCGGGCGCCGGCCTCGTCGATCAGGCCGATGGCCTTGTCGGGCAAGAAGCGGTCGCTGATGTAGCGGTCGGACAGGTTCGCCGCCGCGACGATCGCACCGTCGGTGATCGACACCTTGTGGTGCGCCTCGTAGCGGTCGCGAAGGCCCTTCAGGATGTTGATCGCATGGGGCAGCGAGGGCTCGGCGACCTGGATCGGCTGGAAGCGGCGCTCGAGCGCGGCATCCTTCTCGAAGTGCTTGCGGTACTCGT
>Ga0131853_10000536_pt1 | contig 70130 bp, 63 predicted proteins | sample TergutLab28metaG_FD_92764 | JGI IMG/M metagenome (GOLD analysis project Ga0131853, IMG submission 92764) | Labiotermes labralis P1 segment gut microbial communities from Petit-Saut dam, French Guiana - Lab288 P1 (version 2) (version 2) | ecosystem: Host-associated > Arthropoda: Insects >... | reverse complement strand
TTTTTATCTGGACTGCGTCAAGCCCTCCTAGCAAAAGCTTTGGCTTTGCGTCGTCGGGCTTTCCTTGCCAGATAAAAAAACGCTCGAAAATCTGGCGAAAGCAGGTTAGCGGACAGGTCTAATCAAATTGTACCACAAACTGTTTTTGTTGAGAAGACATTTTGAATATGATATAATGTTTTCAAAAGGAAAAATTGTGCTATCTTTTGCGGTAGGGGACAGATTTTTGAATATTTTACCCAATGCAGCCGCGTGTTTTACTATTTTCTTGTGCAATATAGTAAAAATATTATAATGGGATGTCAAAATAATTATATTTTTTGCTGTAACATAAATGATATAATTGCATTGGACAACAATATTAAACTTAGGAGGTTATATCGTTTATGAAGAGAAAATTTTTAGCTTTTGCCGCTATGCTGATCATGGCTGCCATGCTGGCCGCTTGCGGCGGAGGAAATGATGGCGGAAACCAAGGTGGAGACGGACCGGACGGTGCTACAACACTAACATTCTGGACTTTCCAGCAATCACATGCAAATTTCTTGCAAATAATGGCAACATCATGGAATGAACAAAACCCAGACCGTCAAATTATCCTAGAACACAGCGTGTTCGGCTTTGATGACAATCACAACAACCTGCTGATTTCTCTACAAACAGGCACAGGCGCGCCGGATATCGCCGATATAGAAATTGGCCGCTTTGCACTATTTTTGGCGGGCGAGCCTCAATTGCACAGCTTTAACGACGAAATTGCAGGCATCAGAGACTACATAATCATGTCTCGCATGGAAAACTATGCTAAAGACGGCCGATATTTTGGTATCGACTATCACGTAGGCATCCCTGTTATCTACTACAATGTAACAATTTTGGAAGCAGCCGGCATAGATATTTACGATATAGTAACTTGGGATGATTTTATCCAAGCCGGCATACGTCTTAGGGAAGCAACAGGCATCCCTATGACAACTATCGAAGTAACCGACCAATGGAGCTTCTATCCTCTGCTTGTGCAGCGCGGTTCGGATTGGTTTGATGCAAACGGCAATGTTACCTTGGACAGCCCCGAAGCTATAGAAGTGTTGCAAATGCTGTATGACATGATTTACGTATACGAAATTGCTGTCGCTGCGCCTGGTGGCTTCCATCATGCCGAAGAATGGTATGGCTTTATGAACAACGGCGGTGCCGCATCTGTTTGGATGCCACAATGGTTTATGAACCGCTTTACAGACTATATGCCGGATCTTCTTGGCGATATCGTTATGCGTCCTATGCCTGTGTTTTATCCGGGCGGCTCCCTTGGTGCTGGTATGGGCGGTAGCGGCACGGTTGTAACCAACCAAGCAGCCGACCCACAGCTTGCTAAGGATTTCGTAGTGTTTGCAAAGCTGTCTCAAGAAGGTGCTATCAGAACCTGGACCGATCTTGGTTTTGACCCCCTTCGCTGGGATGTTTGGGATATGGACGTAATGCGCGAGACAAATGTATTTACAGAGTTCTTTGGCTACGAAGTATTCGATATGCTTCTGGAAATGAGAGATGGCCTAACCTCTATCAATCTGGATGAGAGATTCCCGGCGGCAATAACTCTAGCTAACTCCCAAGTTATATTTAGGGTATTGGATGCGAGAGACCTATCGGTTGAGGACGCGCTAAGAATTGCCTCTGATGAGCTTAGGGCTCATTAAAACAACAAACCCTTTCATAGCAAAATTTGTAGCAAGCCAGATGCATAGCAGCTGGCTTGCTATGCTGTAATATATAGCCAAACAACTTAAGAAGTAGCATAATTATTTTTCATTGCAACCTTGAAGCGTTGCTCGCAATGAAAAATAATTATGCGGTGAATTAAAGTTGTTTGGCAATAATCAGAAGGGAGTGAATTACATATGGACGCAGCAAAAACAGCCGGCCCATCTAAAGTCAAAGTCTATCTTAACAAAACCATACTATCGCCAAAGGCCGCTCCATATATTTTTGTTCTGCCATTTTTAATAACATTTAGCGTGTTTTTTTTGTACCCTTTTCTTTCCAGCATACATTTAAGCACGCAAAGGTTCGAGGGCTTTACTATCTCTACCTTTGTGGGGCTGGACAACTATAGACAACTATTAAACCCACGCTTCTTTGAAGCCATAAGGGTTACAATGACATACACTTTCTGGACCATAGCCATCCTAGTGCCTGTGCCGCTTTTTTTGGCGGTTCTTATCAATTCAAAGCTAAGTGTTGGCGGCGGGTTCTTTAAATCTGTGTTTTTCATACCGCAGCTTACGTCTATTATCGTGGCCGGTATGTTCTTTCGCTTTGCTTTTAGCAGCACCGATACCGCGCTTTTAAACACCCTGGTTGGCTTTTTTGGCATAGACCCTGTTCCGTGGCTTAGGGAAAGAGTGCCGGCCATGATTACCATGGTAACACTTGCCGTATGGCGCTGGTTTGGCGTTAATCTAATATATTTCTTGGCATCTATGCAAGGCATCTCTCAAGATTTGTACGAGGCCGCATCCATAGATGGCGCAGGTGCGTGGAAGCGTTTTGTACATATAACGCTGCCGGGTCTTAAACCCACAATTGTTTATGTTATTGCTATCAGCGTTTTTGGTGGGTTCTCTATGTTTGCAGAATCATTTGCATTGTTTGGCGCGGCGCGTACGCCGGGGGATATTGCCTCTACAATGGTAGGGTATATTTTCTCGCAAGCCTTTAACGAAGGCCGCCTTGGCCTTGCCGCCGCCGCCGGTATGTCGCTGCTTGCCTTGGTAATGGTTATCAACATCATTATACTATTCCTTTTCGGTACTTTTAGGAAGGAGGACGCATAATGAAGATAAAAAACAATTTGCTGCGAGTGTTGATATTTTTTATACTAAGCATATTTTTCATATTTGCTATAACACCATTTTTCTTTCTTATTACGCACTCCTTTAAATCGGGGCAGGATATGGTGCGGCATGGCATCAGCCTGTTTCCGCAATTCGATGCGTTTACGCTAGATATGTGGAGACTGCTCTTTGACCCCACAAATTCCAATTACTTTATTTGGTATCGCAACAGCCTGCTGTATACCTCTGTCCAAACGGTATTAAGCCTTGTTCTTGCCAGTATGGTAGGATATTCTTTGGGCATATATAAATTCAGGGGCAGCAATATGGTCTTTATGCTGGTTTTGCTGGTGATGATGCTTCCTATTGAAATTATGATGATACCGCTGTTTCGCCAGATGGTTAGCCTTAGCCTGATAAACAATATGTGGGGCGTTGTGCTGCCCTTTGTGGTGTTTCCGCCTGCTGTGTTTTTCTTTAGGCAGTTCGCGCTGGGTCTGCCAAAAGAACTGATGGATGCAGGGCGTATTGATGGTCTTACAGAATACGGCATTTTTGTTCGCATAATGGCCCCGTTAATGAAACCCGCATATGGTGCCATGGCCATCTTAATATCAATGGCCAGCTGGAATTCTATAGTTTGGCCGATGGTGGTGCTGCGCGACAACTTTAGGCTGACCATCCCAATTGGGCTGTCAACGCTTATCACGCCCTATGGCAACAATTTTGATCTGCTTATGCCGGGCGCGGTTGCGGCCATTGTGCCTATCATAATCTTCTTTATACTAAACCAAAAGGCCTTTATTTCGGGGCTTACAATAGGTGGTGTCAAAGGATAAAATTTACAGCGGATGGTGGTGGGTATGTTTCCAGAAGAGCCAACAACAAAAACTAATGTTTTTAAGCGGTATCGCGGGCGGTTTGCCTCTTTGCGAAATCTGCTGTGGTTTCGTTTGTCACTTTACATCATTCTGGGAACAACCCTGCCGCTGCTTGCTTTCGCGTTTATTGCCACGTGGCACGCCGGAAGCACAATATACGGCCAAACCACCAGATTCTCCACAGAACTGGCCGACACGGTTTCTCGCAATATCCAAAGAGAAATAAACACATTGCAAATAATTTCCATAGATATTGCGTATAGCGATACGGTGCAAAACCTGTCCCTTAACTACGAATATCTTACCCACGACGAGATGCAGGTAGCATTATCGGAGGCAAGGCTGGATATTGCACGCAGGCTCACATTTATACTGGAAATTACAGATGTCCATTTGTTTTTGGGAGATGGGGACAACCTGCATCTGTATGGCAATACGACTTCTATATTCCGTTTGCAGCCACAGTACGAAAGGCATATGGTGGACTATGCTATAGGACGCAATGGGCGACTGGCGTTGTTTGCTTATGGGCCGACTCATCAAATGGCCGGTCTTCGCCTTCAGCAAGACCTTATAAACAATACTGCCGAATGTTTGATGCTTGTACGCGCAATACGCAGTCTGCCTCATGGCGATATTTTGGGTGTATTGGCTTTGCGACTAAACACACGCTTCTTTAATGATTCTCTTCGCGATATAAATGTTGGCGAAGGTGTTCAGTTTATGGCGTTTGACACCCACGGCATTACGACACTAACCACAGACGAAACGCTTTTTACCACAGGAATGGCGATAGAGCCCGATGTGCTTGCGCAGTTGATGCGGCGGGGTGATGATCTTTCGTATCTCAATCGTAATGGGCAGAGCTATTTGGTTTATGATGCTCGTATCGACGAATTGGGATGGACGGTGGTTCTGCTTGTGCCCACCGAGAATTTGGAACGAGAAATAAGAACAATGATTCTGACTTTTTTGTTGATTCTCGGTACGGCACTATTGCTGTGCATATTAGTTATACACGCTTTTCATCGTATATTTAACAGGCCGATGATACGCTTGGTTAATGCTATGAACGCGGCAGACGGAGGTAGTTTGCATGTAGAGGTAGAGAATGTATCGGCTGATGAAATAGGGCAGGCCACGCGCAGCTTTAATAATATGCTAATGCGCATACGGCAGCTGCTGGACGATGTAAAATCCGAAGAGGCAGCAAAGCGAAGCGCAGAGCTGGCCGCACTACAAGCGCAAATAAATCCCCATTTTCTGTCGAACACACTAGGCGTGGCAAAGGTGATGGCACAAAACCAAAAGGCCGAAAATATAGACCAACTACTGACCGCGCTTATAGACCTGCTGCACATAAGCATGGGTGTGGGCGGCGACATGATATCTCTGCGGGAAGAAATAAAATATGTGCAAAGCTATGTTGAAATAATGCGGTTTAGAAACTATGCAGACCTAGAGGTGCAGTATCACATCCAGCCGGAAGCCGCGGACTGCCTTGTGCCCAAACTAATACTGCAACCGCTGGTAGAAAACGCGCTGACACATGGCTTGACGGTAAAAGGCCGCCCCGCCAAAATAGATGTGCGCGCCATTATAGATGGCGGCGACCTTTGCCTCACAGTAACAGATAATGGAAGCGGCATATCGGAGGAAAAAATAGAATCCATCATGAACACTTCTCCGACAGAATCGGGCGGGCGTTTTTCGGGCATTGCATTGCCCAATGTGCAGGGGCGCATACGCCGCTTGTTTGGCAATGATTATGGGCTGTTTATTGATAGCATCCCAAATATGTTTACAACCATAGAAATCACAATTCCGGTGAAAAGGGATAATGATAAATGAAACAGATGACAGAAGTGTTAACCCGTGTTATGATAGTTGATGACGAGGACGTCTTTTGCAGCCATTTAAAGTCTATGATAAATTGGACATCCCATGGCTTTATTATCTGCGCCGAAGCCGGCGATGGGCGAGAAGCCATGGAAATGCTAAAACTGCACGACCCCGAAATTGTGATAACCGATATACAAATGCCCGATGTTGATGGCCTCTCCCTTATTGCACATATGGCGGAAAAATACCCGAATATACAGGCCATTGCCCTTTCGGGTTACGATGAATACGGATATGTGCGCACAGGGATGAAGCACGGCCTGCTGGACTATTTGCTGAAGCATCAAATTACCGCCAATGGCCTGCTGGAGACATTGAGCAACGCCCGCAGCCGCATAGACGACCGCCGCTCCCAGGTGATAGCCACCAGAGCCCTGGCTGACCAAGCAAAAATTGGCCTTGCAGAGCTTCGCCGTGGTTTTTTGAGAGAACTGCTGGCAGGAAACATAGGCAGCAAGGACGATTTGCTGGAAAAAGCCGAAAGCATGGGTATTGATGTAACCGGCGGGTATTTTGTTATTTTGGTGGCAGAGATAGACCAAATGAATCTGTACAAAATGCGCTATACAGATGCCGAATGGATGATGCTTTTTGGGCAGATAACAGATATGGTGGAGCGCATTGTGCGTGATGCGGGAGACCGGGAAAATCAGGTGGGCTTAATGATACCACAGCCCGAAAACCGCTTTACCATCCTATTTTCTATGCCCAGGGCCTATTCGTTTTTGTTTTTTTACAATTATGTAAACATATGCATACGGAGTATCCAGGCTGCGCTAAAAACTCATTATAATATTTCGGCGTGCTATAGCGTTAGCAATAGTTTTAACAACTTCCAAGAGGTTCCTGCGCAATACGAAAGGATGCTTGTTAAACTGGGCAGCAAAATATATCATGGGCAGGACATGGTGTTTAGGGAAGACGGAAGTTCTCCCGACAAAATAGAGGAAGACAAGACCAATTTTGGGGTAGAGGACGAAAGGCATATACGCTCGCTTTTGCGGGATGGCCATATGGACGAGCTTAAAACCTATATAGACACATTGTTTGGCCGCTGGCGTGCGGCACATATAGAGCCCGGGCGGTTGCAGATGATATTTGCCGAACTCCTTAGTGTTTTAAGCCGCCTGGCGCGCCAACAGCATATAGACCCCAGAGAGCTAATGCGAGAAGATGGTGTGTATGACAGGGTGCGCTATATGACCCTTGACGAAATGAAGCAATTCTTTTTGGAGGGTTGCGAGGCTTTTGTGGAGCATCGCGGCGAAACCCTGCCGGACGAAAGTGGCCGCGAACTGACGCAAAAGGCGCGTTCTTTTATCAGACAAAACTACAAAATGCCAATTTCTCTTGCGGATGTAGCCAATGCTATAGATGTCAACCCATCATACCTAAGCCGGGTGTTTAAAACCGACATAGGCAAAACGGTGGTAGAATATGTAAATGAAACACGCATAGATGCCGCCAAAAGAATGATTGATGAGGGCGAGCAGCCAAAAGACATCGCAAAGCAGTTGGGATTTAATTCTGCAAGCTATTTTATAACGGTTTTTAGGCAAGCAACGGGGAAAACCCCTATGCAATATAAGAAGTCAAGTGACGACTAAGGAGGGCAATGCAAATGAAGGTAAAAATGACCGTCAACAAATCATTCCCAATCGACAAGGTAGACCCGCGTATCTATGGCTCTTTCGTAGAGCATATGGGCCGCTGTGTTTATGAAGGGATTTATGAGCCGGGCCACAAAACGGCCAACGAGCAAGGTTTTCGCGAGGATGTGAAGGAGCTGGTAAAAGAGCTTAACACGCCGTTTATCCGCTATCCCGGCGGCAATTTTGTATCCGGATACGACTGGCAGGACGGCATTGGGCCAAAAGAAGAGCGGCCAACGCGCCTGGATTTGGCCTGGAAGACCATAGAGACAAACCAGGTGGGGCTGCACGAATTTGCACAATGGGCGCAGGAGGCTGGCGTAGAGATTAACTATGCCGTAAACCTTGGCACAAAGGGCATAGAAGAAGCCCGCGATATCGTTGAATATTGCAACCACGAGGGCGGCTCTTATTGGAGCGACCTGCGTAAAAAAAATGGCGCAGATAAGCCTTTTAAAATCAAAACATGGTGTCTTGGCAACGAGATGGACGGCCCATGGCAAACCGGCGCGAAAACAGCAGAAGAATACGGCCGCATAGCCGCCGAGGCCGCCAAGATGATGAAATGGGTGGACGAAAGCATAGAGCTTGTTGCCTGCGGCAGCTCTAACAGCGAAATGCCCACATTTGCATCCTGGGAAGCCACGGTTTTGGAGCATACATACGAGTATGTGGACTATTTGTCCCTACATGTGTACTACGGCAACCGTACTAATGATTTAAAGAGCTATCTGGCAAAATCCATCAATATGGACAATTTCATTAAGAGCGTTGCGGCTATTTGCGACTATGTGAAGGCCAAAAAGCGCAGCAAAAAGACCATGTATCTGTCCTTTGACGAATGGAATGTGTGGTATCATTCTAATGAGCATGATGCGAAGCTTAGGGAAGAAGACCCATGGAAACAAGCCCCGCCTATTTTGCAAGATGTGTATAACTTCGAGGATTCCCTCCTTGTGGGCTGCTTGTTGATAACACTATTAAAAAATTGCGATAGGGTAAAAATTGCCTGCCTGGCGCAATTGGTTAATGTAATAGCGCCAATAATGACAGAAAAAGGCGGGGACGCTTGGCGGCAAACCACATTCTATCCGTTTATGCATGCGGCAAACTTCGGCCTGGGTACGGTGCTGCGGCCTTCCATGGACTGCCCAACCTATGATAGCGAAGAATTTGACAATGTTCCATATGTAGAGTCCATCGCTGTACATAACGAAGAAAAGGGCGAGGTTGTAATCTTTGCTGTAAACCGCTCTCAAGACGAAACGGTTGATTTTGATATGGATTTGCAGGGCTTTAATGTGAAGTCTGTATTGGATTTTAAAGAAATGAGCGGCCATGATGTTAAAGCGGCCAATACCAAGGATAGCTCTGGGGTTGCGCCAAAAGATAGTGCAGACTGTAGCGTAGAGGGTAATGTGGTAAAAGCCGGGCTTGCGCCTTTGTCCTGGAATATGATTAGGGTTTCTATCTAAGACTCCACAAGCCGTCACTCCGGGCCAAGCCCGGAATGACGGCTTGCAGGAAATGGGTTTATCCATTGGGCAATTGAACGGAAAATTGGCCGAAAAAGCTTGCAAAATGCGCTTTGGTTGTGTACAATTACTGTGTAGCTTACATAGTGGCCTTTGTGCCGACATCTTGAAGGAGGGAATTTTATGTTAAAACGCAAGAGAGTAATCGCATTTGTATTGGCCGCAATTTTTGCGGCATCTATGCCGGCGGCGGCAATTGCGCAAACGCCCGAAGAGGCTGGAAATGGGGCAAGTCTGCCAAGATATGTTTTTTGGATAATGGGCGATGGGCTTAGCCTGGATTTGCTTACGGCGGCATCCTTCTATATGGGAGACAAGCTCTATGGGCCGGACGAAATAAGAGACTACTTCTTTAATTTTATGGAGTTTCCTGTTGTGGGAATACAGGCCACATGGAATGCCCAGCATTTTATCTCAGAATCTGCTTCTTCTGCAACGGCTATGTTCACGGGGGTTAAAACCAACCACGGCTGGATGGCCGTAGACCCTGATTATAACCCTCTAACAAGCATTGCGACAATGCTGCAACAGCAGCGGGGATTCCAAATTGGTCTTGTGGCCGATGTAAATATGAACCACGCAACACAGGGCGCGCTATATGCCTATTCTTCAGATAGGGGTGCTACTTTCGACATAGCCATGGCAGCCCTGGAAACCGACTTTAATTTCTTTGGCGGCTCCTGGAGACCTCAGCCCAGAGCAGAAGAAATCAAAGAAATTTTCCGCGAGCGCGGCTATACTGTGGTTAACACGGTGGAAGAAATACTTGCGCTGGACAACACCGTGGGTTTGGTGCATGCCATAAACCCGGTGCAGGCTGTGCATGAAAGAGAGGCTTTCATGTCCATGCCATACAGAATTGATCGCACAGAGGGCTGCCTATCCATTGCGGACTTTATGCAAGTGGCCATAAACACCATGATGAATGACGAAGGCTTCTTTATTATGGCAGAGACCGGCAGAATGGACTGGGCAGGCCATGATAATGACCTTGTAGCTATGATTCATGAAGTGTTTGAACTGGCGGATATGGTGCAGGTGGCTATAGACTTTTATAGGCAGCATCCAGAGGACACGCTGATAATCGTTACAGCCGACCACGATGCCGGCGGCCTGACTGTTGGCAGACAAAGAGAAACCGCAATGTCTTCCCATGAGCTGCATATGCATCTGTTGTCATATCAAATAGTGTCGCAGGCGGCTTTCCGCTTTATTCTGGAAGACGAGCTGTTTTTCCTGGACGAAGAGCCAACCTTTGAAGCGGCTCTGGAGCTTATAGAAAGATACATAGGGCTGGTTGCGCCCGATAGTCCCAACGCAGAATATGCGGACCCTCTGCTTATTCTAACAGATGCAGACCTAGCTGACCTTAGACATGCCTTCGATGTGCATCTTAGAATTTTGACCGATGCTGCCGAAGAGGATGCCGGTGGAACAGTAACCTCCAGCCGCTTTTGGACTACAGAAGACAGGCTGCGCTGGGGTACATTTGGCAGCCCGCTGGGCATAGAGGCCACCAGGATTTTGGCTTACAATGCAGGTTTTACCTGGTCTACATTCGAGCATACAGGTGCCCCTGTGCCTGTATTTGCAATGGGCGCGGGCGCAGAAGCCTTTGGTGGTTTCTCTGATAATACCGATATGTTCTTTAGATTGGCCGATGTATTGGGCATTGAGCACGATAGAACGCCGGTGAGAGTAAATCGCCACGATTTTACTCCGTTTGAATAATCTTAACTATAACGACCCGGGGTCTCCTGCGGGATAATGTTAAAGATCAAAAGCAGAATCTTTTTATTCGTAATATTCGTGCTATTCGATGCCGAAAAGGTTTTATTACCTCGGAACTTAAATACAGCTATTTTTGCGGCTATTTTCACGCCATGCTTCGTCAGCTCCTCATCACTTATACCAATGTGCAATCAAAAATACTAACCGCGCGAGCACATTGCGCTTACGCTACGGCACGCACTCGTGCGCTAAGTATTGTTAAGGTTGCAAGTTGGTATGAGGCGAGTACAGCTTGTCCCTACGGGTTGGCCTCGCCCCGGTTTTCTGCTATCATCTCATAGAGCTTCTCCATAGCATCATCCAGCCCGCCAACGGCATCAATCAGCCTTTCCTTCACGCACTCATCGCCAATCAAAAAAGTCCCCACATCCAGCGCAAGGGTCGATGTGTCCAGCATCAGCTCCCGTAGTCGCTCTTTGCTTATATCCGCATTGGTTACAATAAATTCCAGCACCCGCTCTTGCATTTTGTCAAAATAGTCATAGGTTTGCGGCGCGCCAACCAGCGTGCCGCTCATGCGCACGGGATGGATGGTCATGGCGGCAGAAGCCGCTATAAAGCTATATTCTGCTGCCACGGCAAGTGGCACGCCAATAGAATGGCCGCCGCCCAGAACCAAAGAGACCGTAGGCTTAGAAAAATGTGAAATAAGCTCGGCGATAGCCAGTCCGGCCTCTACATCGCCGCCCACGGTGTTTAGAATCACCAGCAGGCCATCTATCTCCTGCCGCTCTGCCACATGCAGTAGCATAGGGATTATATGCTCGTATTTTGTGGTCTTGTTGGTCGGTGGCATCACCATATGCCCTTCTATATGCCCAATTATAGGCAAATACCATATGTTGCCACGGGGATTGTCGCCCTTTGCCTCCAAAATCTGCGACATATCCGGCTGGCCATATTGTTCTATACTATCTGTGGCGGGTTGTGCCGCTGCTCCGGTTTCTTGCCCTTGTTCTTCATTATCGTTAATATACATAAATCCTCCAATGTGTTTTCTTTTAGTCTGCCATTTACATGAAAAATTAATCAGGCTTGTAAAAGTCCGCAAAAATTGATAAAATAGAATTATGAATACAAAAGTTACTATTTTGTCCACCGATGTTAATACTAAAATCTTCCTAAAGTCAGAGCTGGCCAAGCACGGTATTTTGGCAGAGGTTACGCTTAGCATGCTCCAAGATGTGGAAAAACTAATTGACCGAAGGTTGACAAATGTGTTGATTTTGGACACAGACACGATAATTGTGCCGCCGGATTATCTAAAACTTTTAACAGACCAATATGGCCTTTTTGTTGTGCTGCTGGGTATTAAAAATGCTGCACCCTATCTTTTGGGCGGCGTGAAAGGGGCTTTAAGCAAGCCCGATAGCGAAGATACCTTCGCAAAAAAGATTTTTGCGCGCAATGTAATAGACCGCATAGAGCTTTTTGTGCGCAACTACCAGCCCATGCGCCCTGCAGAAATACTGGATGCCGCAAAAATTGATGACACCGTGGTGGCCATAGCGGCCTCTACAGGCGGTACAGAGGCTCTGCATGCTGTGCTGTCCGGCCTACCGGCCAATGTGCCTCCTATTTTGATAGTGCAGCATATGCCGTCTGTATTTACCCATCAGTTTGCTACACGGCTGGACAGGGCTTGCAAATTTGAAGTGAAAGAGGCCGCTGTTAATGACTATGTGAAAGCGAATCAGGCCTTAATCGCTCCCGGTGACTTCCATATGAAGATGGTGCGCCACAGAAACAATCTGCTGGTGGAGTGCTTTCGTGGCGAAAAGCTGCATGGTGTGCGCCCTGCCGCCGATATTCTCTTTGATTCTATGGCAGAATTTATGGGCAAAAATGTGATAGGCGTGGTGCTGACAGGTATGGGCATTGACGGTGCGAGGGGGTTGTACAAGCTAAAGCGCAGGGGCGCGCGGATTATTGCGCAGGATAGAGAGACATCGGTGGTGTATGGTATGCCAAAGGCGGCGGCGGATATGGGGATTGTGGATTATCAGCTGCCGTTAAGCAAGATTGCAGAGAAAATTACGGAGCTGATGTAGGGAATGGATTTATCCATTCCGCAGACTGATGACAAACCCTCGGCCCGTCACCTTGACCGTTGGTATCATGCGGGATAATGTTAAGGTCAAAAGATTTTAACCACGAAAAGCACGAAAGGACACGAAAAAACCAAAGGCAAAATCCCCTTTCGCTTTTATATGGTTAAGGGTTTTGGTCTTGATAATGAGGGGATTCCGGATCAAGCCCGGAATGACGGTTTGCGAGAGAATGGATTTGCCTACAGTTTGGGGAATGGATTTATCCATTCCGTTCAAAAATCTTTGGAACGGATAAATCCGTTCCCTACAAGGATTGACGTGGAATATGTTCAACATCCAAGAAGAACTAAAACGCCTGCCGCAATCGCCCGGAGTGTATCTTTTCATCGGCTCTGCCGATGAGGTTATATATGTGGGCAAGGCCATAAATCTGCGCAGCCGCGTGCGAAGCTATTTCACGCCGGCCAATTTGGTTGACCCCAAGGTGCGCAATATACGCGGCACGGCTGTTCGGTTTGAATATATCATCACAGATACCGAGGTTGAGGCTCTGATATTGGAGTGCAATCTTATAAAGGAGCATCAACCCAAGTATAATGTGCTGTTAAAGGACGACAAGAGCTATCCGTATATTAAGGTAACGCTGGACGAGGACTTTCCGCGGGTGTTTTCTACGCGGGACTTTGTGGAGGATGGCGGCAAATATTTTGGTCCTTACACATCCAGCTTTGCCGTGCGCGAGACTCTGGAGCAAATACATAAAATTTGGCCGCTGCGGCGCACGACAAAGAAAATAACGGCGGGCGTAGCCAGCGGGCGACCTTGCCTAAATTATCACATCGGCATGTGCCCCGGGCCATGCGGCCTGCACATCGGCAAGGAAGATTACGGTAAGCGCGTGGTGCAGGTTATGGATTTTTTAAATGGCAAGCAAGACGGCATTGTTAAGAGGTTAGAAGCAGAGATGGCTGATGCCGCCGAGGCCATGGAATACGAACGCGCGGCCGATTGTCGCGACAAAATAAACGCCATAAAGCGCATGAACGAAAATCAAAAGGCCGATAGAATTTCTAAAGGTGATCAGGATATCATCGCCTTTGCGGCCCATGGCGATGAGGCGTTGTTCCAGGTGTTTTTTATACGGGATGGCAAAATGACCGGCCGCGAGCACCTTATGGTATATGGTGTGGAGGGTGTGGCCGAAAGCCGCATTATGACCGAGTTTGTAACGCAATTTTACAGCGGCACGCCATTTGTGCCAAAGGAATTGATTTTGCAATATGACATAGACGGCGAAGACACGATAAAAACCTGGCTGGCGGCGGAGCGCGGCAAGAAAGTAACAATAACTGTGCCAAAGCAGGGCGAGAAGCAAAAGCTGGTGAAGCTGGCCCACAACAACGCAATAATCACGATGGAGCAATTTGGCGAGCACATAAAGAAAGAAGAAAAGCGCACAACCGGCGCATTGGAGGAAATTCAACAGGCACTTGGGTTTGTTGCCCCTATTTTCCGCATAGAAGCCTACGATATCTCTAATATTCAGGGCTACGAAAATGTCGGCTCCATGGTGGTTTTCGAAGGCGGCAAGGCCCGCCGCAGCGACTATCGCAAGTTTAAGATAAAGTCAATATCTGGTGCAAATGACTATGCCGCCATGCAAGAGGTGATTTCGCGCCGTTTTCGCCGCTATGAAAAGGAGCGGGCGGAGGGTGTGACTGCAGAGGCCGCAAAGTTTTCGCGCCTGCCGGATATAATTTTTGTGGATGGCGGCAAAGGGCATATTTCTGCGGCGCAGGAGGTGCTGGCCCATATGGGGTTAAGCATCCCGATAGCTGGGATGGTGAAGGACGACAGGCACAAAACCCGTGGGCTGCTGTTTGATGACAAAGAAGCCGCGCTAAAGCCCAACAGCGAGGGCTTTAGGCTGGTTGCGCGGATTCAGGAAGAGGTGCATCGCTTTGCTATAGAATATCACAGGAAGTTGCGGCAAAAATCCAGTACACGGTCTGTGCTCGACGATATAAAGGGTATTGGCGACGTGCGGCGGCGTGCGCTGCTGCGGCATTTTGGGTCGGTAGAACGCATAAAGATGGCGGATATGGAGGCCCTGACCGCCGTGGATGGTATGAATACGAAATCTGCTACGGCAGTTTATGAACATTTTAATACTAATCCAGTATTAACGTAGGATTAGAATAAGGAGGTAAAAAATGGGAGCAGTTAATGTTACAGAAGTGATGGACAAGGATTTTGGTAGATGCGTAAAAATGGAAAACGGTGGCGTAGAGCTGCTGGTGACGCTGGATTTTGGGCCGCGCATACTCCATTACGCGCTGGTTGGCCACGAAAACATGATGTATCAGGATACCACCCGCAGGAAGCTGGGCGACCAATACCCGGTGTATGGCGGCGACCAATGCATACTTTACGGCGGACATCGCCTGTGGATTTCGCCGGAGATCTTGCCGCGCTGTTATCATCCGGACAATGCACCGGTAGAATATGAGCAAACCCCGGATGGCGTGATTTTTACCGCGCAGATTGAGGAACATTCGCAAATCCAAAAATCCATGATGATTACAATGAGCAGCACCGACAATGCAGTTAAAATCCTGCACAAAATCACCAACCACAGCCTTTGGGAGCTGGAAATCGCGCCTTGGGCCATTACAATGATGGCATCCGGCGGCGTGGCGGCAATCCCTGTTGCTGGGCCGGGCACAGGCGTTTTGCCAAATAGGCGGCTTGCCATGTGGGATTACACAAACCCTGCCGATGCGCGGCTGACCATGGGCAAGGAATACGCGTTGATTCGTCAGTCCAAAGACGCGCAAGACGCCTTTAAAATCGGCCTTTTTAACCATAGCGGTTTTGGGGCATACTTCAACAAAGGTCAGGCGTTTTTTAAGCATTTTGATGTAACAGATGGGATTTTTACGGACTTTGGCTGCAATTTCGAGGTATATACAAACGAAAATTTCTTGGAAAGCGAAAGCTTGGGTGCATTGCAAATGCTGGCAACAGGACAGTCTGTGCTACATACAGAAATATGGGAAATTTTCCCTGAAACCGCTGTGCCGCAAACAGAGGCAGAAGCAGCAGAACTAATTAGAAAGTATGTGAAAGATGAAAATCGTTGATATTTACACAGATGGCGCATGCTCTGGAAACCCCGGCGCAGGCGGCTATGGCGTGGTTTTGCTATATGGCACGGCCCGCCGCGAGATTTCTGCGGCATATGCCCGCACAACAAACAACCGCATGGAGATTTTGGCGGCCATAGTCGCGCTGGATGCCCTGAAAGAACCCTGCCATGTCAACCTTTACAGTGATTCGCGATATCTTGTGGATGCTATAGAAAAGGGCTGGGCGGTGCGCTGGCAGGCCAATGGCTGGATGCGAAATAAGCGCGAAACCGCGCAAAATGTAGATTTATGGGAGCGGATGCTGCCCCTTTTGGCGCGGCATAAGGTGCGCTTTATATGGGTGCGCGGCCATGCCGAAAATGCCGAAAACAACCGCTGTGACGCGATGGCGAGGGCGGCCATAGAGACTGCAACCAAGAACGAGAGCTTTATTGAAGACGAGGGTTATTGCCCATGAGAATCGACATTGTATGCATAGGCAAACTGCGAGAAGACTATCTGCGCGCGGCCCAGGCCGAATATTTAAAGCGGCTGGGGTCATATGCAAGGCTGACCGTGGTAGAGGCCGTGGACGAGCGGGCAATGGAGAAAGCCTTGCAAAATGGGGCTTTCCCAATTGCGCTGGCAATAGATGGAAAGGCCTTATCGTCAGATGCCTTTGCAAAGGTTCTCCAAAATATGGCAATAGATGGCACACCGCATATAGCCTTCGTGATAGGCGGCGCAGAGGGGCTTTCTGCGCATATCCTAGGGCTTTGCCGCATTAGGCTTTCGCTTTCGGCAATGACCTTTCCGCACCAGTTGGCGCGGATAATCCTGCTGGAGCAGGTCTACAGGGCTTTTCGAATAATCAGCAATGAGCCATACCATAAATAGACCTGTCCGCTAGAGGTGATGGCAATGTTTGAAGGTAAGAACAATCGAAAAAGCAAAGCTTTGGCGCATTTAATGTCGATAGCTCTTGTTTTCGCGCTTTTTAACCGCGGAATGATGCTGGCGGAAACCGAGGCCGCAAGTCAAGCCGGAGAGCAGGTTGAGGAGCAAGCCAACGAGCAGGTTCTAAGCGAAGAGCAGGTCGAAGACGAAGAGCAAGATTACGTATTTGTGGCGCATTTTGCAGAGGATTTGCAGGTGGCCATGGAAGGTGAAGATGTCGAAATTATAGAGCTGGCCGAGGATATTGAGCTTGAAGAAACCCTTATTATTCCAGAAGGTGCAAATGTTGCCATCAACGGCAATGGGCATTATATTTCATCAGCCCTGACGGATGTGCCCGCAATCGCAATTGAAAGCGGCGGCACGCTATCGCTGGAGGATGTGGCCATTCAAGGGCAGGATACCATAGATTGGGGCAATGGCGGCATTACAATTGCCCAGGGCGGCCTGCTGACCATGGGCGAAGGCTCTTTTGTGCGGGGTTTTTCGGGCGGCGGCATTATTGTAAATGGCGGCAGCTTTGTGCTGGATGGCGGCACGGTGGCGCAAAATGGCGATGCAAGCGTATTTGGCCGTGGCGGCGGCATACAGCTTAATGGCGGCGCATTTGTGATGCGCGATGGCGAAATTCGCAATAACAGCGCGCGAACCGGCGGCGGCATCTTTGCCAGCGGCCCTGCCCATATAGAACTGCTGGGCGGCGCGATTTTTGGCAACAATGCAGAGGCCGGTGGCGGTATCTTTTTCGAACCGCCAAATCCCTATCTGCCTGATGACCTTGACCAGGCCATCATCCTGGAAATTGGCGAAGCCGCCACAGGCATGATTTTTGATAATGCTGGCGACATGGATATACGGTGGGTTGAAGGTGGGCCGGGGATACAGGGGGTTGCCATCAACGATCTGGATGATTTTCTTGATGGGCAAAATGGTGACGACGACGATGACGGGGGCTTTTTGATTTTGCTGCGATACGAAGAGCCTGATGAAGAAGACGAGGACGGCGAAGGGGCGGAAGAGGCGGATGGAGAAGAAGAGGGTGGGGAAGACGCAGGCGAAGAAGGGGATGAAGCCACAGAGCCTGATGATGAGCCGCCAAATGATGAGCCATCGGAAGAGGATGAACCGGAAAACGACCAAGAAGATGAGCCGGATGACGACCTTGAACCTGAACCAGAGCCTGATAACCAACCCGAGGATGAGCCGCCAAACAGTTTTGCTGATATGATGGCCACCAACCCGCAAACAGGCGACGAGCTTAGCTTTTTCGGACTGATAGCCTCAGCTACGGGCTTTATGGTGTCGATTTTCATTTTGCTTGCATACAGAGAACGGGAGAAAATGAAAAAGACGCACATTTCTGACGTGCTTCAAGACTGACGATACACTCAACCCTGTCACCCCGGGTCAAGCCCGGATGATGGGGTTGTGATTTGTCATCAGACAGACAGAACGTGCTTCTCAATCCACCTAGCCACGCCATCATTCTCGTTTGTGTCGCATATGTAATCCGCCATAGCCTTAATCTCTTCAATAGCATTACCCATTGCGACGCTAATACCGCAATATTCCAGCAAATCTGCATCAATCACATCATCGCCAAAGGCCGCTATTTCGGATTGATTGATGCCCCAGTAGCTTGCCAGGGCTGCCGTGGCCTTTGATTTGGTCGCCTCTTTATGCATTATCATCGCAACGCCATCATGAGAAATAGTCATATATAAATCATCCGGCAGATTATCCCGCAAAACCTCTGCCGCCTTCGGCGTTTCAAGAAGCGCGAATATCTTTTGCGGCTTAAAATCTAGGGTACTAAAGTCAATAATCTCGCCATCCAAATAGCCTGTCAGTTGTTTTAGATCATAATTCGCACAATGTCTTTCGTTTGTCTGGGCAACGATTCGTATCCCGGCATTATCGGCCGCAACCAATAGCTCTCGCGCCGACTGGATTGGTATGGACTTGTCATAAATCATTACACCATAGGCATAAACAGCCGCGCCGGTTGACCTTATAAACCCATCAAACAGCTCTATAGGTATCTGCGCATTGCTGCTTCTGGCTGTCGCGAAGGCCAGTTTTATGCCATTTTGACGACACTTCATAAAAATGTCATATGTGTAACCGGACACGGTTTTATTATTGCGGAAAAACGTCCCATCAAGGTCTACTACAATCATTTTGATTTCCATAGTTCAAGTCCTCCTACGCATCCTTTCAAAAATTATAACACAAGCATATACAAGAAGCAACCTTTTTGAGCCAAAATGTGTCATAAAAAGGTTGCTTTTTGTATATGCTTGTGTTATAATGGCCAAAACGTATTGTTAAAGAGGATGTGATGCCTGATGCTGATAAAGCTTAGATGCCCTTCTTGCAAGGGCGATGATGTTAAAAGTCATGACCAAAAAAAGCAGCTGTTTATTTGCAATAGCAATAGCTGTTCTCCCACTACGTTTCGGCTGGACTATATTTATGAGGCCGCAGAGGCAGAAGCCACAGACGAAGACCCAGACCACGTACAATGCCCCTCTTGCGATGGCGACGAGGTGAGAAAATTCGGCAAGCGGCAAGGCAAGCAGATTTACAAATGCAACAACAACAACTGCAAGCGCACCACATTTAGGCAAAGGTATGCCTACAAAGCCTGCGACCCACGGGTTAAAAGCCAAATGTTGGATTTAAAGGCCGACGGGCAGGGCGCGAGAGCCATTGGGCGCATGCTTTCTATTTCCAAGGACACAGTAGCAAACACCCTAAAGAAGCTTAACGAGGAGAACCCCAATGAATGAGATTTTTCTGGTTTTTCTGGCTCTGGCAATAGGCACATGGTTCGCATCCGCAATTGGCGCGGCCTTGGTGGCTTTTGTTAAAAAAAGAAATGCCACGCTTACCAACCTAATACTGGGCTTTACTGCGGGTGTAATATTGATGGTAAGCTTTGTAGAGCTGCTGCACCCCGCCATCCATAGAGCCGAAGAAATCTCCTTGCTGCCCGCTTGGGTTGTTGTGCCCGGCGCATTTGCCATAGGCTTTTTAGCCGCGCTGCTGTTGGATATGCATATTGCTCGGATAAAAGCAAAAAAAGAAGGGAAGGGCAGCTATAAATACAAGCAAGGCGTGATGCTGCTTGGTGCACTTTCTGTTCATAGCATCCCTGAGGGCCTTGCGCTGGGCATTTTGCTGGGCGCGCTGGGCAGGCAGTTTGATATGGCCGGGTTTTTGGCCGTTATGCCCATCATCATAGCCGTAGGGCTGCACAAACTGCCGGAAGGCACGGCGGTGGCGGTTGCTTTCCAAAAAGACGGCATGTCCAAGCTAAAGAGCTTCCTGCTTGGGCAGGCATCCGGCTTCTTTGGGTTTCTAACCGGCATATTGGGCTTTGTGGTGGCCATTAATGTAGATGCCATACTGCCCTATGCCATGGCCTTTGCCGGCGGCGCAATGATTTGGGTTGCTATACACGAGCTTATCCCGGAAAGCGGCAAAAGCAGGGCACAAAGGCCGTATCTTGCAACAATCGGCGTGTTTCTTGGCGTGCTTTTGATGCTGTTTGTAGACACGACGCTGCATACCCATGCCCATGGGCCAAATTGCGGGCCAAATTGCGCCCACAATTTTAATCAAGAATCCCCGACAACACTATTTGATTTAGGAGGGCTATAATTTATGAAACGAATTGCGACTCTTTTTGTACTGGTCTTATTGGCCATGACCTTGCTATTAACAGGATGCGGTGCAGACCAAAATGATGCAGATGCGGCGACTGCACAAGACGGCCATCAACCCCTACAAATAATCGCCACCATCTTCCCACAATACGACTTTGTGCGCCAAATTGCCGGGGATAGGGTAGAGCTATCCATGCTGCTATCCCCCGGGGCGGAAAGCCACGGCTTTGAGCCAACCCCACGTGACATTATAGCCATAAATAGCGCAGATTTGCTAATCTATGTAGGCGGCCATGGCGACGAATGGGTTCATCCCATTTTGGCTTCGATAGATAGGCAGGATATGCACACGGTGGCACTATTGGATTTGGTGGACGCTGTGTATCAGGAGATGGTAGAAGGCATGGAGCATGGCCATCATCATCATGACCACGACCATGGGCATCACCACCATGACGAAGACCATGACCACGATGACCATCATGACCACCATGACGACCACCATGACCACGACCACGATGAGCATCATGATGATCACCACCACCATGATCATGACGAGCACGACCATGATGACCATGACCACGGGCATCATCACCATCATCACGACCATCACCATCATCACGATGACGAATACGACGAGCATGTTTGGACCTGCCCTCGCAACGCCATACGCATTGTGCAGGCCTTAACAGAAGTGCTGGCGGATATGGATGCGGATAATGCAGACTTTTTCCGCGATAACGCGGCGGCATATATAGCACAGCTGCAAGAGCTGGATGCGGCCTTTGCAGAGGTCGTGGCAGAAGGCGTGCGCAGCACAGTCATTTTCGGCGATAGATTCCCATTCCGCTATTTGATGGACACATACGGTCTTACATATTTTGCGGCCTTTACCGGCTGTTCTGCCGAAACCCAGGCCAGCCCTACCACCATAGCCTTTCTTATTACTAAGGTGCAGGAAGAGAACATACCCGTTGTATTCCACATAGAATTTTCTAATAGACTGATTGCGGACACCATTGCAGAAGCTACTGGGGCGCGGCTTTTAGAGATGCACTCCACCCACAATGTTAGCCCGGCGGACTTCAATGCCGGCATTACATACCTAGACCTAATGTGGCGCAATGTGGAGAGCCTAAGAGAGGGGCTGAATTAGATGGCATTGATAACATGCAAAAATGCCGCCTTTGCTTATGAGGGAAGAGTAGTTGTGGATGGGTTGGATTTTGCCGCGGAGCAGGGCGACTATCTGTGCATTGTAGGCGAAAACGGCTCCGGAAAGTCCACATTAATGAAAGGCATTTTGGGATTGATGAAGCCAAAATCCGGCGAGATTTCTTTTGGCGATGGGCTGAAGTCTACGGAGATTGGCTATCTGCCCCAGCAGAGCTCGGGCCAAAAGGATTTTCCTGCCAGCGTATACGAAGTGGTTATCTCCGGAAGGCTTAGCAGCCGCGGCATTGCGCCGTTTTATTCCAAGGCAGACAAGCAGGCCGCGCTGGATAATATGGAGCGACTGGGTATTACAGATTTGCGTAAAAAGTCCTTTCGTGAGCTTTCCGGCGGGCAGCAGCAGCGGGCATTGCTGGGCCGGGCACTATGCGCAACACAAAAGGCCCTGCTTTTGGACGAACCCGCCGCAGGCTTAGATCCGCTGGTTACAGAAGAGCTATATGCCACGATAAAAACCCTTTCTCTAAATGCGGGTATCACCATAATCATGATTTCCCACGATATACAGGCGGCGGTAAAATATGCCAGCCATATATTGCATTTGCAAAACAAGCAGCTGTTCTTTGGCAAGACCCAGGATTATGTTAAAACAGAAACAGGCGAGCTGTTCCTGAAAGGGGGTCGCGGCTAATGGCGGGTTTATTCGATATGATTGCCGAGATATTCTCTTTCACTTTCATGGTGCGAGCCATTGTGGTTGGACTGTTGGTTTCGCTGTGCGCGGCACTTTTGGGCGTTAACCTTGTTTTAAAGCGATATGCCATGATAGGCACAGGCCTTAGCCATGTAGGCTTTGCGGCTATGGCCATAGCGGGTGTAATAGACATTGCGCCGCTGGCCATCTCTATGCCCGTTGTGGTTGGCACGGCCTTCTTGCTGCTACGGCTTAACGAAAGCAGCAAGGTAAAAGGCGATAGCGCGGTGGCTTTGATATCTACCAGCGGCCTGGCCATAGGTGTTATAGTGGTCAGCATGACTACGGGGCTTACGCTGCATATCTGCAACATAATGTTTGGCAGTATTTTTGCAATGACACAGGCCGATATGTATCTTAGCATAGGCCTAAGTGTTGTTGTGCTGGGGCTTTTTGTGCTGTTCTACAAGCAGCTTTTTGCGGTTACATATGACGAAAACTTTGCAAAGGCCACGGGCGTTAAGGTAGAGTTATACAAGAGCCTGCTGGCCATCCTTACCGCTGTCACGGTGGTGCTGGGCATGCGCATGATGGGGGCTTTGCTGATAGCCAGCCTTACCCTCTTCCCGGCTCTTAGCGCGATGCGTATTTGCAAGCGTTTCCTATCTGTGGTGATAGTGGCGGCCATTGTGGGCGTGTCCTGCTTCTTCGTGGGCATGCTGTTCTCCTTTGGCCTGGATTTGCCGCCGGGCGCAAGTGTTGTTGGCGTAAATTTGGTGGTGTTTATTGTATTTAGTTTTGTTGGCATGATAAGGCGTGGAGGTGTATCACAATGAAGAGAGTAATTTTGATAGCAATAATGATTTTTGGGGCACTTGTGTTTGCCGGTTGTGGCGATAGCGATGATACGGTCGTTATAAGCGAGCGATTTTTTGCCCAAGAGATGCAAGAGGTGGTTTTTAACCATAATCAATACCTGGGCCGTACCATACATCTGGAAGGCATGTTTAGAACTATCCCATGGGAGGGCATAGACCGCTTTTTGGTAATGCGCTATGTGGAAGGCTGCTGTGGCCCAGAGCCATTTGGTTTCGAGGTTGTGCTGGGCGACTTTTCACCTTTTTCGCATGATGCCTGGGTGGAAGTGACGGGCATATTGGCAATGGTAGATGGGTTTTTGGTGCTAGAGGTATCGGCCATCAACGAGCTGGAAGTGCGGGGGCTGGAGCTGGTGTAGGGAATGGATTTATACCAACTTGTAATCTAACTTGCAGTAACTGCGCAAGCACATAGCGTCACCTACAGCACGTACTTGCGCAGAAACTGCAACTAAGATTGCAAGTAGGTATTATCCATTCCACGCACAAGGAGGTATACTTTGCTTAATATGAACACGAAGCTTCTTAAAAGAGAGGCAGAGGGCAGACCTATCCGCACCGGCATTGTTGGCGCGGGGCAAATGGGGCGCGGCATGGTGTCGCAGATGGTGCTAATGAAGGGCATAACGCCCGCCATTGTCTCTGCCATGCATCTGGAAAATGTGATAAGCGCATACAAATACGCAGGTGTGGCCGATGATGGTATAGCTGTAGCGAGGACTTTAGAAGAGGCCAATAGGTATATGGAGCAGGGCAAATACGTGGCCTGCGAAAATGCCGAGCTGGTTTCCGCGGCCAATTTGGTGGATTGCGTGGTGGATTGCACGGGCATACCTGATGTTGGTGCGCATGTGGCCACACGCAGCATCAAAAATGGCAAGCATATCGTGATGCTTAATGTGGAGACCGATGTGGTTATCGGGCCTTACCTAAAAAAGCTGGCAGATGACCATGGCGTTATCTACACCGGCTCTGCCGGGGACGAACCCGGCGCGGTGATGGAGCTATACTGCTTTGCAAAAGCCATGGGCATGGAGGTTAATGTTATTGGCAAAGGCAAAAACAACAAACTGGACTATGACTGCAACCCCGACACGGTGCGCGAGGAAGCCCAGCGAAGGCTGATGAGCCCAAAGATGCTATGCTCTTTTAAAGACGGCACAAAAACCATGGTAGAGCTGGCAGCAATGAGCAATGCCACAGGCTTTGTGCCGGATGTTGTGGGCGGCCATGGGGCTATCAGCGATGTGGCTGGACTTAACGACCTCTTTAGGCTAAAGGCCGATGGCGGCATATTAAGCCGCCATGGCGTGGTGGATTTTGTGCAGGGCGTAGCCCCCGGGGTGTTTGCCATTGTTTCCAGCGATAACCCGGAAATTACCTACCAAATGGACTATCTGCTAATGGGCCCCGGCCCGCTGTGGACGCTGTTTCGGCCGTATCATTTGTGCAGCCTGGAAACACCCCTTTCCGTTGCCAGATGCGTGATAGATGGCGAGCATACCATAGTGCCCATGGGCGGCTTGGTGTCCGAATGTGTCACAGTAGCAAAAAAAGATTTGTGCGCAGGCGAGAAGCTGGATGGTATAGGTGGTTTTACGGCATATGGTACGGTTGTTACAAAGCAGGAGTCGGATAGCATGGGCTATGTGCCTTTTGGGCTGATTACAGAGAGCGTGAAGATGTTAAAAAATGCAAAAAAGGGCCAACTACTGACCCGTGATATGATAGAGCTGGATACCGGCACGCTAATTTACAAGCTGCGGCAAGAGCAGGATGCGATGGGGTTTGCGTAACACGGACATCGTAGGGGCGACCTGTGGTCGCCCGCTCCAAAGGAGACCGCAAATGAAGAAAAGAACAAAACTGCTAATAGGCGGCGTTATGGGCATCATCCTGATTTATGCTGCGGCTTCGTTTATAGCGATTTTTATTACCCTGCCTTTTGTTGGTCCTTTGTGGCATACCAACGGCTTTTTTCGGTATTCGATGCGGCAGGGCGTGAGTCAGCATGTCATTGGTCTACATCAGGATGACATTGTAGCCATGCTGGGAGAGCCTAATGCCGACCCGCATTATTCATCGCCGCAAGTTTGGATTTATAATATAGGTATATCATGGGGATATGGCGGGGCGATTATTATTTTCTTTGATGATAGCAACATTGCAGAAAGAGTGGTTGTCGCCAACCCCATTCATATATTGGGCGGATGAACAAAACCGGGCGAGCACAGCTCGCCCCTACTCGCTGTGCATGGTAAAAATAACAACCTCCGGCCTGTTAAAAATTCTTGGCCACGAATAATAAACCCCTACACCGCCGCTGGTAAACACAGGCACGCCATCGGCAGATTCTGCAAAGCCATGGCCAAAGCGCGTGCCATATTCGGTTATGCTACCGCGCAATAGGTAAAAGGGCCAGCCAAAGAAGGTAATTTGCCCGTTATGGCTATGGCCGGAAAGCATCAAATCCACCCCGGCTGTGGGCTGCGCCATGACAACATCCGGATTGTGGGAGACAAGCAGGATAAAGGCATCCGAATCTGTCTGGCGTATAGCTTCGGCTATATCTGGGGTTCTGTTCCACATATCCTGTACCCCGGCAACATAGAAGCCCGGCTGTATGCGCATCGCGCTGTTGTCCAAGGGTGTCATACCATATTGCTCCATGGCGGCAAAAAGCCTAATGTGGTCATCGTGGTTTCCTTCCACGCCAAATATCCCATTCGTGGTTATTGCCCGCGATATTTCCCTCACAGTCCCCTGATAATGGGAATTGCGCGTAGAAAAGTCCCCACCCAGCAGCAATAGGTCTATATTTCTTCGATTTAATTCCCCAATCACTTCTGCCATGGCTTCATCCGATATCACATGCATATCCGTCATAAAGGCGATTCTGTAGCCATCCAGCTGAGGCGGCCAATTTTCGGAGTTAAAATCTATTTCTACATACTGCACAATTCTGTCCAACGTAAGGGCATGGGCAATGTGGACAAGGGGGATGGCAACAACGGCCAGACCTATTGTCAGGGCGACCTTAAATTTCGTCTTGGTCGTTTTGTGTCGCAAAAGATACATGCCAAAAACAGCCCCTATTGCGCCAAATGCCAATGTAAAGAGAATCAGGCAGCTTTCGCTTATTCGCCATTTGTTTTTAATAGCCCTGCGCTTGTCCAACGCAAAAAGGGCAAATGTAAAAACATTTGCCGCTACCAAAAAGACCGTAAACAACTCTATAATGCCAAAAGTCATCACAATGCTCATAACAGTTCTCAATTAAATCACCCCAGAATATTATACCATATCCTGTCAAGCCCTGTCATTCGGTGTCTTTGCCAACCCCGCGTAGGGGCGGCTCGTAGCCGCCCGCTCTGCGCAGCCTGCCACAATCTCCCCAACAGTTCTCACCAACAAATCCACATCAGCCTCCGTATTATAAATACCAAAGCTGGCGCGAACCATGCCTACGGGCGGGTCTGCGTCGCCGCAAAGCTCGTGGGGGGCTCTCCCTTCCAGACGGCGCACATATGGGTGTGCGCAAAATGCAGCATGGCGCACAGCTATGCCAGCTCGGCCTGCCAGTTCGTTAGCCACATCTACGGGCGGTTTGCCGTCAATGTTAAAAACCAATATACCCACCCGGTCTGAAATATTTTTGCTATCGCCATATAGCGTGATACCTTCGATTTTCGATAGGCCATCCAATGCTCGGCGCAAAAGCTGCTGCTCATGCTTTTCTATATAGTTAAAACCTATGTTTTGCAGAATTTCTATGGATTTTAGCATACCCACCACGCCTGCTTCGTTTGGCGAACCCGCCTCGTACAAATCCGGCGCATCGGCATATACCACGGCATCGTCAGTTACTGTTACAACCATGCCGCCGCCGCAAAATTGCGGCACATGGGCATCCAGCAGGTCTTTGCGCCCAACCACGCCGCCGCCGCCAAAGGGCGAATACATCTTGTGGGCAGAAAACACAAATAGGTCTATATCTTCATCCATACCCGCCCGGCCGCGCATAGAAAACTGCCTGTGCGCCGCTATTTGCGCACCATCTACAATAATTTTCGCGCCGTGCTTATGCGCCACCCGTGCAATGGCATGCACATCATTAACATAGCCCGTCACATTAGAAGCCGCTGTTACTGTTACATATTTTGTCATATGCTTATATTCCCGCCGTCGCAGGATGCGCTCAAAATCCTCTATAATCAACCGACCCTGCGCATCTACTTCTGCATAAGCCATATGCGCACGGCCGCGCCAGGGCAGGTCGTTGGCATGATGCTCCATGCGTGTAGAAACCACCAGCGTATCGCTGCCGCTAGTAAGCGCGCCTGCCAGCTTGTTCATCCCATCTGTGGTATTATTGGCATAAAACACCGTGTAATCATCATCCGCGCCCACAAAGCCCAAAATGGCCTTACGTCCCTCTTCGTAGACCATAGAGGAGTGCTTTGACTTTTGCCCCACACCGCGCCCGATAGAGCCATAATAGCGCATTTGCCGCTGCACCTGCTGCACCACGGCGGCAAAGGGCGGCGTGGTTGCGGCATTATCCAGATTTACGGCGGGCAGCATAAGCCCGCTGCTATGTGCTATCCACGCATCCAAGCCATACATTTCGACCATGCATATCACCCCACAATTGTCTGTGCTACCATACTATTCAGACAGGCGCGAGCTTGTGAGGCTTGTTGGTGATAAAGGGGGGAGGGGGTTGTTGACAGCTTATACCAATTTGCATTCAAAATATCACTAACCGCGCGGGCACATAGCGTCACCTACAGCACGCACCCGCGCGCTAAGTGATATTAAGATTGCAAGTTGGTATTAAAAGGGCGACCAATGGCCGCCCCTGTTAATTATTTACATTTATCGCAGATGCCATGAAACACAACATCATGCCCACCCACATCAAAGTCGTATTTGCGCGACACTTGGTCGTTGATATCGGTTATTATGGGTATATCTACATCATAGATACCGCCGCATGTAGTGCATTGAAAGTGATAGTGGGGGTTTGGCTGCCCCTCGTACCGTTCTAGGCCATCGGGCAACGATACCTGGCGCACAACGCCGTTTTGCGCCAATACGCGCAAATTGCGGTATATGGTGGTTTTGCTAATGGCGGGGTAGTTTTTTTGTATCTCAGCATGCAGTTCTTCTATGGTAGGATGGCTTCCCAGCCGTTTTAGGGTATCCAGCACAATTTGGCGTTGCAGCGTATTTCTCTGCTGACTCATAGGCTCGGCCTATAGTACGGACTGCTTAAACATCCAAAGATGCTTTTCGAATGTGGCGATGGTTTCGATGAACATATCGGCCGTGGCCATGTCTCTTTCGCCTTCGGCCATCTCTATGCCTTCTTTTAGTGCTGCAACAATCTGGGAATAGTCCTTGATAAGCGTCTCGAAAATGGCTTTTGGCTCAACCTCTTTGCCTTCTTCAGAAATTTTGGAAAGTGCCAAATATTCTTTCATGGTGGATGCCGGCCTGCCGCCTATTGACAATAACCTTTCGGCATATTCGTCAAAAATCCCGGTCATTTCGTCATAAAGCTCTTCGTATTTCTCGTGCAGAGGATAGAAGGATGGTCCCTCTACATACCAATGGAAGCGGTGCAGCTTGAAGTACATCACCCCAAAGTCTGCAATTCTCTCGTTTAAAAAGCCGTGTAATGTCATTTGTTTTTTCTCCTTTCAAAGGTAAAATTTAATTACTACAGGTCATTCAGCCTAAGAAGTAACATTTTTATCCTTCGTTATGAACTTGAACCGTGTTCATAACGAAGGATAAAAATGCATCGAATTAAAGCTAAATGACAATAATAACATTATACACTAATTGAAAATGAATTGCAATAGTAAATTTTAAAAAACTCAAAAAAGTTTTAATTATGAATTTTGTCATCAAATACAGCTTGCACGGGATTGACTTGCAAGCCATTTTCGATTATAAAGTCGTTTAGATTCGCCACAGCCAGCTGCACCTGCGCTACATACATCGGCCTTCTGGCATCCGGCGTGTCCGGCGCAAAAGCCAGATAAAACAGTCCCGGAATTTCTTGATAATCTTCCGGCAAAGTACCCTCTGCTCTCATACGGCGCGCCAGACCCCTTGCCATCTGCAAATCTGTAAAAGTAACCAGATGACCAAAATGCATATTCCACAGCTGCCCATAGGCCGCATTAGAGGAAAAAGCTGCGGTCCAAAAGTCATATGGGCCTGCCATAGCAAGCAGCGCGCGATCAAAAGAGCTGTCGCGTTCCCAATTTCCCGGGCGCAAGGGTGCATCCAGGCTCATGAACTTCTCTTCGAATAGATGTGCCAAAGATTCGCCAAGGCCAAGCACATGGCCTACTTCGTGGATAGATGTCCGTGCAAAGCGATTGTAGAAAACAAAACGATATCCAAAGACGTCGCTCCACTCGCGCGTTGCGCTAATAAAAACCACATTTTCTATCGAGTTAAAAAAACCACCATAGGGATAGTCTAACCGCATAAAGTCAAAGTAGTCGCCATTCCAGTACCATCTATTGAGTCTTGTAGCAAAATAGAAGTCCACATTATCCAGCAATCGTTCCAGGTACGCGTAATTAAAAGGAAAGGTTTGCGAAAAAGAATCGTTGCGGAAAGCGTGTAAAAATGTTTCGGCGAAATCCGCAGAAACTCTAAAATCATTGGGGCTTAGAGCGGGAATAACCCAATCCATAGGAAAAGGGTTGTCAAAATATGGTGCTTCTCGTAGATAAAAGTCCTCCATTGCATTTCTTAGAGCACTATTTGACTGGGCATTTCGTCTGTTGTGATTTATGTATTGCGGCACAGCCCACGGTGGTGCAATGCCCGCGGTTGCTATTGGCTCTCGCAGACCTTGCTGCGCAAGCTGATGATGTGCAAATGCATTGGTGGTGATGAAATAGGTTTCACCCACTCTTCTAAATGCATTGCCGTGTTCGTCTACAAAAAAATTATTGCTTAGTGCGGCCGCCTCTTGAGGCGTTAGTCCCTGTGCCGCTAGTGGGGTGGTGATGCCACCTACCACTATCGTTACGCTCATTGCCAGCGCAACTGTCCTCCTGAAAAATGTACGCAAAAAAAGGCCTCCCTCCTGGTAATAACTTACGAAGCCTCATCCTAAGGCTACAAGGAATATTATACCATGCCAATTTTGAAATTGCAAGATAAATTTTATTACGATTTTATGAAATATTTTATTGATGGTATTGTGTTTTTATGGTATATTCATAATAGACATGTCCATAGAAAGGAGCGAATTAAGTAATTATGAAGAAAAAAATTATTTTTGGAATGATAATGGCGGTTGTATTGTCGATTCTCAGCGCGGCCATTGCTTTTGCAAACGACATACGGGTGCAGCTGGATGGCGCGTATGTAAATCTAGAGCCCGCGCCTGTCATTGTGGAGGGTCGCACTCTGCTGCCTGCCCGGGCCATTGTAGAGATGCTTGGCGGCGACATAGACTGGGACAATGACCTGCGGCAGGTGCATATCAACCATGGCGACACGCATATTTTGCTGGAAATTAACAACCCCATGGCTCTTGTAAACGGCGCACCGCGCATGCTGGATGTGCCGCCGCAAATTGTAAACGACAGAACCCTGGTGCCCCTGCGTTTTGTAGCCGAAAGCTTAGGTGTTGAGGTTGATTTTCGCGATAGTACTGTATTTATCACCACAACAACAAGAATTATCAGGGTGGCACCGGAAAACTTCGTTTTATCCGATGGCTCTGAAATGACCATTTTGTACACGCCCATTGTGCGGCGAAATTCTGAGGCCGTGGTGTTTTTCTCCGGCCCACCAGAAGCAATATGGTATTTAAGCATACAATATGCCACGGGCTATGGCACAGCGGCCGGGCTGGGCTACCAGGTTGCGGACGAAACGGGATTTGTAGAGTGGCGCTGGCGTATTGGCAGCAATACAACCATCGGAGATTGGCCTGTAACAATTTCTGGCAATGGCGAGAGTTTGCGATTCTATCTAAGTGTTGTTGCTGATAATTAGTACTAGTCGTAAATGTTAAGAAAATATTAAGAAAATGCGCAAAAAATATTGGCATTAGCAATAATTTGTGATATAATAGAGAGATAATATGAATTTTATATGAATTTGTTAAAGGAGGGAAAAGTTGTGGTGTATGCAAAAGGCGATGCCGTGGTATATCCCATGCACGGCGCAGGCATTATAGAAGACTTCGAAGAAAAAAACATCGATGGCATATGTCGCAGCTATTGCGTTTTGCGCATACCCATCGGTGATTTAACAATCATGCTAGAAGCCTCTGCCATGGAAAATGTAAATCTACGCAAGGTAATGACCTCTTGCGATATTGCTCGTGTGATGGATGATGTAGTGAAAATGCCCGCACAAGCCGCAGGGGATAACAACTGGAACAAACGCTACAAAGACAATATGGAAAAAATTAAATCCGGGCTGCTATCGGATACTGCCATGGTGTTTCGCAGCCTGTATTACAGAGAAAAACAACGCGGCCTTTCGTCCGCCGAAAAAAAGATGCTCTCCAATGTCAAAAAAATCATGCTAAGCGAAATTATGCTTTCATATGACGTCGAAAAGATGGAAGCCGAAGAGATCCTAGAAAGATCTATGGTTGTATAATCCGGCTGTACAAACAAAAAAGAGGGGAAAATTCCCCTCTTTTTTGTTGCAAGTAAAGCTTGTTGTTTCAAACAAGACATACTCCCTTGTCTTTGATTTTTATCAAAAACAGGTTGCTACTATTATTTTCATAGCCGGTTTTTTTATGCGCTATATTTATTTTGCATCACGTGCATAAAGTTATCGCGCCATGGTGCGAGCAGCATTATAAGGAGCTGTGCTTGTTCTGCCTACCTGTCTATTGGTAGTTCTGTTAGCTTGTACATTGGCAGTTCTTCCCACTGATGGGTTTGCAGTAGTAGTGTTGCCTGTTCTATTTTGGCCTTGGGCATGCGTGGTGTTTCGCGCTGCTGCATTGCTTGCATTGCGTGCTGTTGTCGCATTTTGTGGTGTATTCATATTTCCGCCATCCCTTACAATAGTACCGTCATATGCAGAACTATCGCTTATGAGATAACCATTTCTGGCGATTTGGTTTGTGCTGCCTCTAAGCTGATGGCCATTATTGGCCAGGTTGTAGCCATTTTGGTTCAAATGGTGTACGGTACCTTCATAGCGCGTAGAGTAACCTGTACGCGAAATCTGGTTTGTGTTGTTGTTATACCAATTAAAGTTGTTTTGGTCTAGCATTTGCTGGTTATTGTCATAACCATTGTTTACCAATGTGCGGCCATTGTTTCTGGCAGATAAATCTTGGTTTTGTTGTGCAAAATTGTTATAATGCACGCCATTTTGTGGCGCAATAGTGTTAGTATTAGCGTTAAAATTTACATTGTTGTTTACATTATCAATGCGGGCTGTGTTGTTAACATTGTCGATACGAGCTGTGTTGTTTACATTATCAATACGGTTTTGTTGGTTCATATTGACATTGCGGTTTGCATTGTTAACTTGATTCACATTGTTAGCCACTCTTGGTGCTGTAGCTCTTTGTGTGTTAGCAGTAGCCCTAGGTGCTGTAGACCTTTGTGTTGCGGCAGTAGTCCTAGGTGTTGTTGCTCTTTGCGTGGTAGTTGTTGCTCTTTGTGCGGTAGCTCTTTGTGTTGCCCCCCTGTTTGCTACAGCGGCATTGTGCGTATTGCGTGTAGTGCGCGCATTGTTCACATTGCCTGTAGCATCTTGCACATTTGCATTTTGACGATATACAGCATTTTGGAAATTATTGCTATTACGGTACGCACTTGTGTTTGTATTTCTGGTACGTGCTGTAGTTCTGCCGTCTATACCTCTGGCTGTGGTTACACCATTTGGCGTGCCATCATAGGCTGTACCATCCATATTCACATTTACACCATGGTTAATGCTGCCTGTGCTTGTGCGGCCAAGAGCATGGGTGTTGTTTGCCATGCGGTTAACACCGTGGTTCGTTGTGCTTCTGGTGTTATGCAAGGCATTGCCCATACGGTTGCCAACATGGCTGCGACCTGTGTTGTGCATAGGACGGCCAGCGGTGGTCGAATTGTCATGGGCTCTTCCAGCACCATAGGTTCTGGTGGCATTGGTTGTACCAGCATGATTTCTGGCAACATTATTTGTACCAACATGCTGTCTGGCAGTATGATTTCTGTTTACATGCCTGTTTACATTACCATCACGCGCAACGGTGTGGTTTGTGCGGCCTACGCTATATGCATTGTTTGCCATATTGCCTGTGCCGCATGCTGTTGCCGAAAGAAGCACGGCCAAGGCCGCCGCTCCGGCTAAAACACGAAATTTCATAAGATATCTCCCCCGAAATATATATTTGCGAGAGACTCCGGATTTTGTGCATGAAATCAGCATAAAATCTGAATTCTCACGCATCGTGCGAAATTAGTTGAATACCGTGAAGGCGAGCCTCGAATCAACAATGCTTCAAGTTGATTCAAGGCTCGTTTGAGCGGATTTTCAACTTACTTTCGCACTATTATGTTGTGCAAAATGAAATTTGAAATACTATATCGTTTTTGGGTATTGAGGCAAAATTTCTTATTGAACTTTAAAACATTTTGGTGCATAATAATGATAGAGCAATTGACAAAGCCATTTGAAAGGTGCGAATATTATGGAAATTTCTAGAGAAAGCGGCATACTTGCCCATATCACTTCATTATATACCAAATTTGGCATAGGAGACCTTGGCCGTGCATCCTATGATTTTATTGATTTCTTGAAAAATGGCAGCCAACGGCTGTGGCAGATTTTGCCTGTAGGTCCAACGTCTTTTGGAGACTCGCCATATCAAAGCTTTTCTACATTTGCGGGCAATTCGCTGCTTATTTGCCCGGAAAAGCTGGTGGATTGCGGGCTTTTAACCCAAACAGACACCGAGCTTGACTATATTTTCCCCGACAATATTGTAGACTATCCTATGGTGATAGAATTTAAAAACCGCATGCTGCGCCTGGCTTTTGCCAATTTTTCTGCGGGGGCAGATAAAAATCTAACAAAAACATACCAGGCCTTTGTGAAAGACAATGCTTTTTGGCTGGCAGATTATAGCCTTTTTGTGGCTTTAAAAACTTACTTCATTAATAAGCGCGCCGGAGAATTTGAAACCGAAGAATACAATTATTTTGCCCGCAAAAACAAGAAAAACCTTACGAAAAACCAGATAGATGACTATTATTATGGTGCTGTATGGTCGTCCTGGCCAGAGGATATCGCGGCCGGAAAAGTAGAGGCCATAATCCAGTGGCAAAATGTGCTGGCCGATGAAATAGAATATCACAACTTTTTACAGTTTATTTTCTTTAAGCAGTTTGCAGAGCTGCGGCGTTATGCCGCCAAACAGGGCATAAAAATCGTAGGTGATATCCCTATTTTTGTGGCCTACGACAGCGCGGATTGTTGGGCGCACAAAGACCTCTTTATGCTGGACAGCCACGGTTCGCCAACGTCCGTAGCCGGTGTGCCACCGGACTATTTTAGCGAAGACGGGCAGCTTTGGGGCAATCCCCTATACGACTGGGGTGCGCATAAAAAAAATGGCTATACATGGTGGCTTTCGCGTATTACCATGGCCCTAAAATCCTGCGACATCCTGCGCATTGACCATTTTAGGGGCTTTGAAAGCTATTGGAGCGTGCCCTATGGTGCGAAAACGGCCAAAAAGGGTAAATGGTTGCCGGGCCCCGGCAAGGACTTTTTTGATGTCATCAAAAAGCGTTTGGGGGATTTGCCTATTATAGCGGAGGATTTGGGCATTATCACTCCTGCTGTTGAAAAACTGCGGGACGACCTTAATCTGCCCGGCATGAAGGTGCTGCAATTTGGCTTTGACGCAGGCGCAAACAATACCCATATGCCGCATAATTACAACACAAGCAATATAGTGGTTTTTACAGGCACCCACGACAACGACACATCCATGGGTTGGTATGCCGCCGCCGATGAGGAAATCCGCGACCAGTTTCGTCGCTACCTAAATGTAGATGGTTCTGATGCCGCCTGGGATTTGATACGCCTGGCAATGTTTTCTGTAGCCAATATAGCCATTGTGCCCATACAGGATGTGCTTAGCCTGGACAGCTATTATCGCATGAATACTCCCGGCATAGCCAGCGGCAACTGGCAATTCCGCCTGCGGGCAGACCATCTGCAAGACAACAGCCACGCCGAAAGGCTGCTGTATCTATGCAAGCTGTCGGATAGAAATCTGTAAAACCACCACAACCCGTCATTCCGGGCCTGATCCGGAATCCCTTCATTAATTATTATCACCAAAAACCATTTAACCACGGAAAACACGGAATTGCACGGAAAACAGAGCATGGTTTACTCTCTTAGGTTTTTTCCGTGTTTTTCTGTGTTTTCCGTGGTTAAAAGGCTCTTGATCTTCAACATTATCCCCCAAGAGACCCCGGGTCAAGCCCGGGGCGGGGGCTTGTCATCAAATTAAAAGCGGATACCGCAAAAGTATCCGCTTCTTCATTATTGTAGCTGTACATTCTAAGCCCGTTCATCGTCTATTTTCCGAATAGTCCCGCCCTTTGTGTGGTCTACAGTAGGCCAAATTGCCCCAAAGACAGCGCCTGCTAAAGCCACAAGTGAGCTTAGGAAAAACAGGGTAGAGAACCATCCTGTATTTATAGCTCCTAAGTGCCGGTCAACAACCCATGAAGTTTGGTGTATCACGCGCGATGCAAAACCATCCCATGTTGCTCTAGAGACAAAAAAGAAGATGATAGCAAGAATCCCGACTATAAATAATCGCGTCGGAAGACTATCCCCAAAAGCACCACCTTGCATATAATAGACGCCAACACCGATTAAAACAGCGATAACCACAGGTATTATGGGCATCCCCGGCATGCCTGCAAGACCAAAGCAACTGCTCCACATAATATGCTCCCCCTTTATTTTTGGCAGGCTTCAAACTATTTCAGGTTAAAGAAAGCATCATTACCGGGATAAATCGCCACTTCGCCCAGTTCCTCTTCGATTCTAAGAAGCTGGTTGTATTTGGCGACACGGTCAGAACGCGCCGGCGCACCTGTTTTGATTTGCCCTGCATTGGTGGCCACGGCTATGTCCGCGATGATGGCGTCTTCGGTTTCGCCGCTGCGGTGGGAGATAACGCAGGTCATATTATTGCGGTTTGCAAGCTCTATTGCATCAAAGGTCTCGGTCAAAGTACCTATTTGGTTTACTTTAACAAGGATGGAATTGCCTGCGCCCATGTCTATACCTCTTTGCAGACGATCTGTGCTGGTAACAAATAGGTCGTCGCCCACGATTTGCACACGATGGCCAAGGCGGTCTGTCAGCAGCTTCCAGCCATCCCAGTCGTCTTCATCCAGGCCGTCTTCGATGGAGACAATTGGGTATTTGTCCACCAGACGCTCCCAAAGGTCTACCATCTCTTCGGAACTGCGAATGACCTCTTGGCCGGTCATCTTAGATTCGCCCTCGAAATGATACTTGCCGTCGGCCTTATTGAAAAGCTCTGTGGCGGCGGCATCAAAAGCGATTTTTATATCATCACCCGGTTTGTAGCCGGCCATTTCTGTGGCTTCCAGGATAAGGTCCAGCACTTCATCCGGCGTAGCAAGATCCGGCGCAAAGCCGCCTTCGTCGCCCACGGCGGTGGAAAGGCCGCGTTCTTTAAGAACTTTTTTGAGCTTGTGATAAATCTCTGCGCACATGCGAAGGGCTTCGGCAAAGCTCTTTGTGCCTACAGGCATAATCATAAATTCTTGGAAATCCACAGTATTGTCGGCATGTTTGCCGCCGTTTAGGATGTTCATCATTGGTACTGGCAGTTGCTTGCTATTAAAGCCGCCCAGATATTGGTAAAGCGGCATGCCTTGGGCCTCTGCCGCCGCCTTTGCAACAGCCATGGAGACACCCAAGATAGCGTTTGCGCCAAGCTTTGCCTTGTTTGGCGTGCCATCCAGTTCAATCATTTTTTTGTCTATGCCAACCTGGTCCAATGCGTTAAGACCAATGATTTCGTTAGCAATCTTTTCGTTAACATTTTTAACGGCTTTTTGTACACCGAGGCCAAGATAGCGGTCGCCGCCATCGCGCAGCTCTACGGCTTCAAATGCGCCGGTAGATGCGCCCGAAGGCACCATAGCGCGGCCCATAAAGTCCCCAGCCGGGCCTTTTACTACAACCTCTACCTCAACGGTGGGATTGCCGCGGCTATCCATAATTTCTCTTGCCAATACGTCTACAATTTCGATAAAACCTTTCATTTGTTCACTTCCCCTTTATGTTTTTATTTTTTGTCCTCTTCATCCTTGCTCGTTCCTTTATCGTCAATGACTACGCCTTCGGCATTCGCAATGTCCTTAACTAGCCTTGCGGCCTCCTCTACGGTTTCTGCCCTAAGCAAAAGCTCATGAAGCGTCTTTAAAATGACCTTGGTTTCATATGCCATGGTGTCACCTCCTGCTACATCTTCAATATATCTTGCAAAATCTGCTGTACCTTCATCATATCGCCCGTGGCTTCGGCGATGCTTAGAATCATTGTGGTATATGGCGCATACACGCCCCAATCTGTAAAAGTGCCAAAGCTTTTTCTAAATTCCTTTACCTCGCGCGTATTGTTTGCCAAATCCAGCATCATACGTATAAAAGCCTTAAATTGCAGGTCTGTCATGGGCCCTGCACCTCCTTTGTTTTCATCATCGCCGTCAAACATACCCAACATACTCATAGTTGTAAAATCCACAAAATCACCCTATTCGTATTTTCTAAGCCTTTCTTTAATTTCCAGCCTTCTTCTGTCTAGCTCGGCCACTTCGGCACTAAATTCGGCCTTTCTTTCTTTTTCTATTGCTATAGCGGCTTTGAGCTCGGTAAGCAGAGCCACGCTGGCGTCAAATTCAGGGTCATCTTCATTGTATAAGTCTTCTATATCCAGAAGCCCTTGTTCTAAAATAGCTGTTGTTTCTTGCAATTCGGCGAGTTTTTCTTGGCTTCTTAATACATCGGCCTCAAGCTCCTCCATCATTGCCATTTCTTCATCAAACACAATGAGACCCCCAATCTTTATTGAAATTTCACAATCTTATCAAAGTCGGCCTTAATGCTGGCACCGCCAACAAGCCCGCCGTCGATATTTGGCTGGCCAAAAAGCTCCGCGGCATTGCTTGCTGTCACGCTGCCGCCATATTGTATGCGGATTTTGTCTGCTGTGGCCTGGTCGTATAGCTCTGCGACAACCTGGCGCACAGCCGCGCAAGCCTCTTCGGCCTGCTGGGCCGTGGCGGTAACCCCTGTGCCAATAGCCCAAATGGGTTCGTAGGCAATGACGATTTTGACCGCATCCGTAGCAGAAATGCCGCTAAAGCCAATTTTCACCTGCATGCGCACATGCTCTATGGTGATGCCCAGCTCGCGCTGCTCCAAGGATTCGCCTACGCATAGGATGGGTATAAGGTCATGAGCCAGCGCGGCTTTGGCCTTTTTGTTTACTATCTCGTCTGTTTCGCCAAAATAGGCGCGGCGTTCGCTATGGCCTATAATGACGTATTTAACGCCCAGATCTTTTAGCATTACAGGCGAAATCTCGCCGGTGTATGCCCCTGCATCCTCAAAATGCATGTTTTGCGCACCGATTTCTACAGAAGTGCCTTTTGCGCCTACCAGCGCAGAATGTATGGATACGGAGGGCACACAAAATACCACGTCTACATCGTCGCTGTCCACTCTTGGGGCAAGTTCCCCTGCGAAATCCCTCGCCTGGGACGAGGTCATATTCATTTTCCAGTTTCCGGCTATTATTTTTTTACGCATCGCTCTTCTCACTTTCTCTTTTGTCATTAAATTATCTATCTTGCACAGCCACCACGCCCGGCAACTCCTTGCCCTCCAAAAACTCCAGCGAAGCCCCGCCGCCTGTAGAAATATGCGACACCTTATCGCCAAAGCCCAGCAAATTCACAGCTGCGGCAGAATCGCCGCCGCCTATGATGGTTGTGCCATCTACCTTGGCCAAAGCCTCGGCCACAGCAATAGTGCCTTTGGCAAAGTTCTCGAATTCGAACACGCCCATAGGGCCATTCCAAACAACGGTTTTGGCATCCCTTAGCGCATCTGTAAAGATTTCTTGGGTTTCTTCGCCTATATCCAGGCCCATCCAGTCCGAGCCAATCTCGGCGGATGTTACATTTTTAAACGAGGTGTCGTTTTTAAATTCCTGCGCAACCACAGTATCCACAGGCAAAAGCAGTTTAACCCCTTTGGCCTTGGCCTTTTCTATCATTTCCTTAGCATATTCTATACGGTCGGCCTCCAGCAGAGATTTACCCACATTGTGCCCCTGCGCCGCGATAAAGGTATATGCCATGCCGCCGCCGATTATAAGCGTGTCTACCTTTGTAAGCAGATTGTCAATAACAGCTATTTTATCAGAGACCTTTGCGCCGCCCAATATGGCCACAAAAGGCCGCACCGGCGCGAAAACAGCATTGCCCAGGAAATTAATTTCTTTTTCCATAAGATAACCCACGGCGGATTCATCCACAAACTGTGTAACGCCTACGGTGGAGCAATGGGCTCTATGGGCGCTGCCAAAGGCATCTATCACGAAAATATCGGCAAGTGAAGCCAGTTCTTTAGAAAAGGCCTCTTCGTTTTTTGTTTCCTCCGCGCGAAAGCGGGTGTTTTCAAGCAAAACCAGATCGCCATCTTTCATATTGGCCACGGCGGCCTTTGCGGCAGAGCCTACAACTTCATCATCCTTCGCGAAGTTCACAGTCACGCCCAAAAGCTGGGAAAGCCTGTCCGCTACAGGCGCAAGGGTAAATTTTGCATCCGGCCCTTTTGGTTTGCCCAGATGCGAGCACAAAATCAGCCGCCCGCCATCCGCCATCAGCTTTTTGATGGTGGGCAAAGCCGCCACAATGCGGCCATCGTCTGTTATTCTGCTGCCATCCAGCGGCACATTAAAATCGCAGCGCACCAGCACGCGCTTGCCTTTTACAGCTAGGTTGTCGATATTTTTCTTGTTAAGCATAGTTTGTCTCCCTTCAAAATCATTGCAATATATTTGAGAATAGTGTATACTGTAAACTGTGTACAAGCCATCAATACTAATTTTACCACGCATAAGCGCGTCGTGCAAGTATAAAAATGGAAATTACGAGGATTTTTTTATGATTAAAGCCGATTATCATACCCATACAAACTATAGTATCGACGGCAAAGCAAGCATGGATACCATGATAAACAGGGCAATAAAGCTGGGCCTGGAAGAATATGCCATAACAGACCACATAGATTTTGGCTATCCAAATCCCAAAATCATCGGCCCATACGATATTTCTGATATTGTGGCGGCCATGGAGGCCGCAAAGGCGGAATATGACGGGCGTATAAAGGTGCTGGTAGGCGTGGAGATAAGCCTTCGGCCTGATGTGGCGGATATTGCCCAGAAAATGGTGGATACCTATGATTTTGATTTTGTGATAGGCTCTGCCCATGATGCCAGGGGCATAGACTTTTTCTGGCCGGATTTTAGGCATGGCCGCACGACACATGAGGTTCATGCCACATATTACGAGAATCTGCTGGAAATGGTACGTACCTGCAATGCCTTTGATGTTGTAGGGCATTTTGACTATATAAACAGGCGTCGCGACTTTACGGATGGGCCTAGGTATTATGCCGATTACCATGATATTATTGATGCTATTTTGAAAGCAATAATCGAAAAGGGAAAAGGTTTGGAAATTAATACTGCTGGTATAACCTATGGCATGGGATATGTTCATCCGCATATAGAAATTTTGCAGCGATATGTGCAGCTGGGCGGCGAAATTATTACTGTGGGTTCTGATGCCCACGCGCCGCAGTATGTTGCGCAGCACTTTGGCGTAGCATATGAGCTTTTGCAGCAACTGGGTATAAAATACATCACGCGCTTTGATAAGCGCAAACCATTGTTTGCGCTATTGTGATACCAAATTGCAATCAAAATATCACTTTTGCGTTGATATAGAAATATATCGCTGGATTGCTTCGGGCTTTATATCCCCGTCTATGTATTTGTCATTGCCCTCGCAATGACGTTCTTCAAGTGACGTCATTGCGAGGGCGATGACACTACAAAAGCTACGAGCCATCAAGCCCGAAGCAATCCAGCAACGTAAATTCCCTATCGATGCAAATGGCAACTTCTGAAAAATTTTCCCCATTGACTTTTTGCCGGAAACTGCTTATAATGATATGGTGGTACATTTTGATTGTCATAAACTTTCGTGCTAGTCGGGGAAGTAGCGGCTCCCTGTACCTGCAATCCGCTATAGCAGGGGTGATGCCCATCCCGAGGCCTAACTTTTTCCTTGTTTGCAACGTGCAAGCGGTGTTGAAGGCCGAGTCTTGCGCAATAATGACCGACGAACCGTGTCAGGGCCTGACGGCAGCAGCACTAAGTCGGCACCATTATGTGCCGCGAGGTCGCTTGGCCCGAGCTGGCTACACGGGGCGGCTTGGAGAAAGCGGTCGAAGGTGGGCGCACGAATCTTTATATAATTGTAATTAATGGGGTATTTTAAAATGGGCTATGTTCATGCCTATGTTGGAGAAAATTGGAAAAGCCTAAAAACATCGCATGGCATGGCTCTAAGAGCCTGTGGTGCTGGTTTTAATGTGGCTTTTTATAGCTTTGGCGAAGAAGTGGCTGATGCAATAGAACTGGAGAGCCGCCTGCCAAGCTTTAAAGTGCTGGACAAGCCGGATTGCGACATCTCTCCATTTGATGTGGTTATTTTTCACGACTGCGATTTGGCCGGGGTCAATTTGCAGAAATTTATTGAAAGCAGGCCTCCAAACACCGAAATTGTGCTATGCGGCACGTCTCTTCCTGGTGATATACTTGCAATGGCAGATTTGGTTTCGGATATAAAAACGATATAAAAACTCTTAGGGGTGTCAAATGAGCAAAGCCAAAAAGAAAAATACATATGCAAATGCGAACTCTTACGACGCCGCAATTTGCTTCGATAAAGCTGGCACGGTTTTGGAATGTGACCAGGCTTTTTTCGAGCTGTTTGATGCCGACGAGCAGGCCCTGTCGGTTAATTTCTATTCGCTTATGCCCGAATTTCAACCCGATGGCAGAATTTCTCAAACATTTTTTAGAAATCAAATATCTCATGCCTATGACCAAATGCCAGGCAGCAAGGGTTATGAGTTCACTTGGCTTTTCAAACGTTCCGACGGCAAGTATTTTCAGGCAAATGTCACTTTGTCCAAAGCAGGCGGCTCTGATGGCGACTATGTTGTATGCCATATTTTGGCCGCCTATGAAGACGAAGCAGATGCTCTGGCGGGTAACAATAAAAACCGGGATGCCGACCACGAAAGCGATGCAGAGTTGGCTACGTTTTTGGAGCATGCCCCGGGCATTATTTTCTTTATAGACGAGAACCTTAATATCTTGGACTGTAACCAATTCGCGCTGGATACCTTTTCTCTCAACGACAAAGACGACTTTATCGACAATTTCTTTTCGGATTTTGTGCCAAAATTCCAAAGCAGCTTTAAGGCGGACGACCTTATGCGTCTGCATATAAAGCGCGCGAACACATTGGGCAGCTCGCAATTTGACTGGAATATAAAGCGCGATGACGAGGAAACACAGGGTAATATCAAACTTGTTAGCACCACATATCAGGGTCATCCCTGCTGTGTAGCCTATTTGAATGAGCTTGCGACAGGTGCTGGGGCACATGCCAAACATGATGATGCCGATAAACCCCTGGAAAACGGTCTGCTTGGCGAGCACATATGGTCTTTGCTGGATGGCATGCCCTTTGCGTGGCAATTTTTAGAGCCCGACCTTACTTGTATAGACTGTAATTTGGCTGCGGTGCGGATGTTTGACTATAAAGACAAACAGGAATTTATTGACAGATATAGCGAAGCTTCTCCGGAATTTCAACCTTGCGGGACTTCGTCTTTGGAAAAAGCCCAGGGCTATGTGAAGCAGGCATTAGACGAGGGGCTTGCGCACTTTGAATGGATGTATAGAAAAGCCGATGATACGCCAATCCCTTGCGAAGTCACGCTTATGCGGGTTGGTTTAGAGGATCGCTCTATTTTGGCGGCTTTTGTGCGCGACCTTAGAGAACAAAAGGCTTTGGAGGCACTAAAGCAGAACGATGATATACGCATGCGCGTTATTTTGGAAATTTTGGAGAATATACCAACAGTAGTTGATTTTTGGGACAAAAACGGAAATTTGATGTATTGCAACAACCATATAGCGGAAATGCTGGGCATTAAAGACAAAAGCATATATATGCAAGATCCATATAAATTTTCCCTGGAAAATCAGCCAAACGGCAGAAATTCCTTAGAATGGAATTCTGAAATTGTAAAGCGTGTTTATGAAACCGGCATAGGCGAAAATTTGATATGGTATTTTTTGGATGTTGATGGTAATCAAATTCCTGCGGATTGCTCGCTCTATCGTGTAGAATGGGGCGATGATTATGCCATTTTGGAGTTTTGCCGCGATTTGCGCGAAGAACTAAAGCTGCAAAAAGAGCAGCTGGATAGCAGGGAGCGTCTGCTTGCTATCATAGACAATTTGCCTGCCGGAATATTTATTTGCGACCACAAGCTTAATATTCTTTCTCATAATAGCTTTATGGACGGCATGCTGGGGCTGGAAGACCGCGAGATGCTTTCTGATTTTCTTGAATTTTTGCCGGAAAATCAGTCTAATGGCACGAACACACTAGAAAGCATAAATGCGTTGCTGAATAATATTTTTGAGAAGGGCGGACAAAGCTCCTTTTCGTTTGATGCGGTCTCCAGAGCAGGCGAACATCTGCCCTTGGACTGCTCTGTTACGCGCATCCCTTGGGGCGATGGCTTTGCCGCGATGGTCTTCTGTTACGACACGCGCGAACAGCGGTCTTACGAAGAAAGGCTAAGGCTTATTGTGGATACAATGCCCCTGGCCTGCAATTTTAGAGACGAAAATTTTGACCTGGTAGACAGCAACCAAGCCGCGCGTGACCTTTTTGAGGTTTCTTCCACCGAGGAATATGCTAAGCGCATTTTAGAATTTTCGCCGGAATTTCAGCCTTGCGGCAGGCCTACCATGGAAAAATCCAATGAATATATCAAAATCGCCCACGAAGAGGGCATAGTAACTTTTGATTGGATGAACCAAAAGGCAGATGGCACACCAATCCCCACAGAAATCACACTTATACGCGTGCAATGGCAGGGACGCACAATGATATGCACCTTCCTGCGCGATATGCGCGAAATAATAAAAAATCAAAACGAACAAAAAGCCGCCAGAGAGCGTGTTTTGGCTATGATAAATGCCAGCCCGATGATGTGCTATGTGGTGGACAAAGACTATAATGTGCTGGACTGCAACGATGCTTCGCCAAAACTGATGGGCCTAGATAGCAAGCAGGACTTTTTGGATGGTTTTTACAATCTGCATCCCAAAAAGCAGCCTGATGGCAGAACCAGCGTGGATGCCGCAGATGATTTTCTGGGCCGTGCTTTAAAAGATGGCAGCAGTACATTTAATTGGTGGTTTCGCAAGCCGGATGGCGAGCTGCTTCCCGTAGAATCCTCCGCCAGCCGCGTAGAGCTGGATGGCCAGCTTCTGCTGGTTGTCTATAGCCGCGACCTTAGCGAATCCATAAAATACGAACAAGAACAAATAGCCGCCAGAGAGCGGGTTTTGGCAATGGTCAATGCATCACCTATGATGTGCTTTATTTGCGATTCCGACCTTAACATCCTGGACTGTAACGATAGGGTTACAAACCTGCTAAACTGGGATTCTAAGCAAACCTTTATCGACAGCTTTATACATTTCTTTCCTCATACTCAACCCGATGGCAGAGAATCTCAAGAGGTTGTGAACGAGTACCTTGAGTCTGCTTTTGTTGAAGATAACTCTCCGTTTGAGTGGACTTTCCTTAGAGCGGATGGCGAACTCCTCCCTGTAGAGGTAAGTACAACCCTAACAGAGCTGGACGGCCGCAAAGTCTTGATAGCCTACTGCCGCGACCTGCGCGAATCCATAAAATACGAACAAGAGCAAATAGCCGCCAGAGAGCGGGTTTTGGCAATGGTCAATGCGTCTCCGATGATGTGCTTTATTTGCGATTCTAATCTAAACATACTGGACTGCAACGATAGGGTAACAAACTTACTAAACTGGGATTCTAAGCAGACCTTCATTGATAGCTTTATACACTTTTTCCCGCACGCACAGCCCGATGGCAGAGAATCTCGCGAGGTTGTTGACTCATACCTAGGCAATGCGTTTAAAGAAGACAATTCGCCATTTGAATGGAGCTTCCTAAGGGCAGACGGCGAGCTGCTTCCGGTAGAGGTAAGCACAACCCTAACAGAGCTAGATGGTCGCAAGGTGCTGATAGTCTATTGCAGAGACCTGCGCGAATCCAGAAAATACGAACAAGAGCAAATTGCCGCAAGAGAGCGCGTCATGGCTATGGTCAACGCATCACCGATGATGTGCTTTATATGCGATTCGAACCTAAATATCCTAGACTGCAACGATAGGGTAACAAATCTGCTAAACTGGGATTCCAAACAGACTTTCATAGATAGTTTTATGCATTTCTTCCCGCATATTCAGCCTAACGGCAGGGTTTCTCGCGATGTTGTTGACGAAAGCCTTGGTGCTGCTTTTGTGGAAGATAATTCGCCATTCGAGTGGAGTTTTTTAAGAGCAGATGGCGAACTCCTCCCTGTAGAGGTAAGCACAACCCTGACAGAGTTAGATGGCCGCAAAGTGCTGATAGTCTATTGCCGAGACCTGCGCGAATCCAGAAAATACGAGCAAGATCAAATAGCCGCCAGAGAGCGCATTTTGGCCATGGTCAATGCATCGCCGATGATGTGTTTTGTTTGCGATGCCGAATTTAATATCTTGGACTGCAACGATAGGGTTGTTAGCCTGCTTGGGCTGGAGTCCAAGCAAACCTTTATTGATAGTTTTATGGATTTCCATCCGGAGACCCAGCCAGACGGCAGAAGTTCTGATGAAGCCATAGGCGATTTCCTTAGAGGCGATAGTGCGGCATTTGAATGGAATTTCCGCAGACTAGATGGCGAGATTTTGCCTGTGGAAGCAAGCGCGACCCTAACAGAGCTGGATGAGCAAAATGTCTTCATTGTCTACTGCCGTGATATGCGCGACCATTACAGATATATGAATGAACAGCGCGTTTTGCGCAACCGCATGGAGGCCATAATAAACGCAGCACCTATGGTCTGCTATGTGATAAACAGAAACCTAGAAGTGGTGGATTGCAATATATCCGGAGAAAAATTCTTCGAGGTTGGGTCGTATCTAGAACTTGGGGCTTTGCTTACAAAGCTGCATCCGGAACATCAGCCCGATGGCAGCGTTTCTGCTACAAAAATGCTGGAGCTATTTGAATCTGCTTTCAACACCGGCAGCGAGACTTTTGATTGGATGCACCATTCTACCAGCGGCGAAGAACTGCCTGTAGAAGTGCATGTTCGCAAGGTTTCTGTAGATGGCAAGGAATATTGCACGGTATATCTGCACGACCTGCGCGAAACCATAAAATTCAACGAAGAGCGGCGTGTGGCACGGGAGCGTATTATTGCCATGCTGGATGCCTCGCCTTTGGCCTGTTCTATTTTGGATAGCGAATTTAACATACTCATTTGCAACGAATCTGTTGTAGAGCTGTTTGAGCTTAAAGACAAAGACGAATATATCTCCAGCTTCCTACAGCTGCATCCGGATAATCAGCCCGATGGACGCAATTCTCTGGAGAAGTTGCGCGAAAACGTAGCCAGGGCCTTTATTGGCGGCTCGTCCGTCATGACATTCGAGTGGATGTTCCAAACCCTGGCAGGCGACCTTGTGCCCAGCGAAATAACCCTAAAGCCTGTAACGCTGGATGATAAAAACCTAATGATAGCCTATATTCAAGATTTGCGTCATATTAAGCAGGCTGCGCTGGCGGCAGAAGCCCTAGAGAAGCTGGCATACACCGATAGCTTGACGGGTGCCAACAACCGCAGATACTTTGTGGATGTGGCAGAGCGCGAGCTACAAAACAGCATAACCGGGGATCTTCCTTTCACATTAATTATGCTGGATATTGACGATTTCAAGGCTATTAACGACACCTTTGGCCATGTGGTGGGCGATGGGGTGCTAAAAATCCTTGTTTCGCGCATACGCCACACCCTGCGCAAAAATGTCGTTGTGGCGCGCTATGGCGGCGAGGAGTTTGTGGTGATGATGCCGGGCATACCGGAAGACGCCGCAGAAAGAACCGCCTGGCGCATACGTAAAAATATCGAGGGCTCAAAATTCTTGGTAGAAGGGTCTAGAGTGCCTGTTACTGTAAGCATGGGCGTTGCTGGACGCGGCAATACCGAGGATAGCCTTACAGATATCATTGTAAAAGCCGACAGAGCCCTGTATCAGGCCAAAGCCAGTGGCAAAAACACGGTTGTGCAATATGATGAATCTATGGTACATCAGTTTTCGGAAGCTCCAAAGAAGCGTGAAGAAAAGCGCGATGAAAAGCAAGAAAGCAATCAAGAAGACAAACGCAATGAACCGAAGGGCGGTAAGAAGCAGAATAATGACAGATAAAATAAATCAAAAACTATTAGAAAACTCCCGGGCATATGCCGGGGGTTTTCTAGATGGCGGCGCAGTATCCCAATACATCCCGCAGCTGGCGGCGGCAAACCCCGCCCATCTTGGCGTATCCGTAATTGCGCCCGATGGCACGCGCTATAATAGCGGCGATCATGAGGAGTTTTTTACGATACAGTCTATTTCCAAGGTAATAAGCCTCATCTATGCCCTGATGGTGCTGGGCGAGGACGAGGTATTTGGCAAGGTGGGCATGGAGCCATCCGGCGACCCCTTTAACTGCTTTATCAAGCTGGAGACCGCAGGCGAAAAGCCTTTTAACCCCTTTATCAATGCGGGGGCTATTACCGTAATTTCTCTTTTGGCCGAAAAGGTGGCCTTTGGCGACATCCTAGCCTTCACCGGTGAAATTTTTGGCGAACCTGTTGTTGTGGATAATGAGGTTTTTATGGCAGAAATGGCCGTTGGCAAGCGCAACCGCTCTATGGCCTATCTAATGTCCAGCAAAGATGTGCTGGGCGAGGATGTGGACATGTATCTGGATCATTATTATCGTCTTTGCGCCGTAAATGCCACAGCGGGGCATCTGGCCTACATGGGTGCGGTTTTGGCCGGTGGCGGGGCATGCCCCACAAGCGGCAGCCAGATTGTGCCCGCAAATATAGTAACAACCGCCAAGGCCATAATGCTAACTTGCGGCATGTATGACGGCAGCGGCGAATTTGCCGTAACCGTGGGCCTGCCTGCAAAATCCGGCATAGGCGGCGGCATAGTGGCCTGTGGCGGCGGCTATGGCATAGGCACCTTTGGGCCTGCGCTGGATGCGAAGGGGAATAGCGTTGGGGGTATAAAGATTTTACAATACCTGTCGCGGGAGTTGGGGTTAAACTTGTTTAAGTAGTGAATGGATTCATCCATTCCGCAGAACCAAAAACCATTAACCACGGAAAACACGGAATTACGCGGAAAAAGAGCATAGAATGTTCTTTTTATGTTTTTTCCGTGTCTTTCCGTGTTTTCCGTGGCTATAAAGCCTTTGATCTTGACGTTATCCCGCAGGAGGCCCCGGGTCAAGCCCGGGGTGACGGGGCTGGAGGTTTGCAGATAGTAGAAATTTGCAATGCACATATCTAATGGTCTCGGCATAGCAAGTCAACAAATCAGCCTTTATATGGATTACTCATGGGCTTGTGTCTCCTCTTGTGCATCCGTCTTTATCTTCACCCCCAACTCCAACCGCTTGCTAAAATACTGATAAACAAACGATATAGCCACCAGCACCGCACCCATTATGAAATACGACAGAATTTGGAATTCTTGGGTTAAGATGGCCAGGTCGAAGACAAAGAGCTTGACCACGGAAAAGAGGGCCAAGGCCAGGCCAAAGCGGCGCAGCAAGGTGTAGCGGCGCACAAAGCCCAGGATGGTCCATAGCAGGGCTGTGGCCACATATATCGCGCTTATCCAGAAGCTGGCGAATGTCAGGCCATAGTCTATTGTTAGGGTGGTGGTGAAAACCAGCACGATATAGGCTGATACAATGAGCGGCAGATATTGTATGCCCATCAGCTTTTCTATCACGGCGCGGCGTGTTAGGTCGTATATAGCGATGATGCCCATGGCCTCTACAGCTACGAGGATGGCGGTGGCTGTGATGGCGATGCCCATGGGGTGTGCGACAATTTCGCCCGCAACAGGGTTTGTGATCAAATTAAGACCGACAATGGCGAAAAGCCCGAGGAGGCTGAAGATAAGCCCGATTGTCCTAAAATTGGTATCGGCCAGCCGAGGGACTTTTGGCAGGAGTTTGCCGAAAGCCAGGGTTATAACGGCCATTAGGGCTACCATCAAATAGTCGATAGAAACCACACTAGCTGGGAAGACGCCAAGAAGTGCGTTCCATAGGCGGTTTACCATGTATAGCGCGAAAAGCCATAGGTTGATGGCGACAAAGCATTTGTAGACCACCTGGAAAGTGCCGTATAGCTGGTTTTTAAGCACAAAGGCGGCCAAAATGGCGATGCTGGCCAATGTAACGGCGGCATACTGAACGATGAAATAGGCGTGTTCGTACCTAAAGCCAAACATCGCAAACATCGCAAAATCAAACATAAAGAACCACATAAGCGCGCCCGTGCCCACTATCAGGCCGGACAAACGGAATAGGCGGTTTTCTCCCATGATGCCATAGAGCGCAAGACCAGCAGCCAACAGCACCCATGCCGGTGTAAACCATTCCATTGCAAGCTCCAGCGGCACAAATAGGCAGGCAAATACCAGACCTGCTATAAAAAACAGCGTGGCCATGCCTTTTGCGTCTTCGAATTTCTTGGATATCAGATAGCTTGCGCCCAGATACATTGCGGCATAGATGGCGGCGGCAAGGCCAAAGAAATCATACCAGCCGGATGAGCCGATATTTGCAAACATGATAAGGCTGCCAAAGAAGGTGTTTATGGAGATAAGAACAAGGTCAGAACGGCGGAATTTCGCCTTGGTTACATATGTGCCGATAATTGGTATGGCATTGTAAACCAGCATGGCAAAGCCTATGTATACAAGCTCTATTATGCGATACGAAAGCGGATGCACGCTCCAAATTTGGCCTGTAAGCAGTACTGTGCCAATGATATTAAGGGATAGGCCAACAAAGGTGGCGATTGTCCATTTATTGCGAAAAGCCAGGGACAACGCGAGTAGGTTAAACAACACAAAATAGGCCATCATGCCGAAAATAAGCCCGCCGGCTGCATCGTCCAATAAAATGGAAAGCAGGGGCAGGTAGCCGCCCACAAGGGTGATGCCAAGAAGCGTCTGTGCCTTGTAGCGCGTGGAAAGATAGAATGTAAGCCCGGTGATGGCCACGCAAATAAGCAGGGCAGGGTACATAACAATAATGCCATGCACAAAATGCCCCAGGGCAAGGGATGCATACAAAATGCCCACGCCGCCTGCCGTAACGCCTAGGGAAAAGACATTCGCGCGCTTGCGGTTAAGCACCTCGCCTACCACGAGAAAGCCCGCGCCCAGCAGGAAGGAAATCCAGATATGCCCTAGCTGCCCGGCGGTAAACGCGCCGATGATAAACAGCAAAATACCCACGGTATTAAGAATATTAAGCCCTATGTATCTTTCGAAATTATTTTTGCGGGACAGCGCGGTTATTTGCTCGCCTGTCAGATGTTCCTGCTTTAGCCGCTCAAATTCGGCGTTTTCTTGTTCTGATATAGATATTTGCGCCGCGCTTTCTTTGGCTTGTGCAATTTTTAGCTCGATCTCATTTTGATAGGCCAGCATTTGGGCCTCTACATCGTGCCATATACCATAGCGCGACTGGCTCATTTGATATGCAAGCTGCCCCAGTCTTTGCCTTATGCTCATTTCCAGCGCGGCAAGGCGGTTAATTTCGCTTTCGACCTCTTTCGCAAAAAATACCTCATTGTTGCGGCGGGTGCTTTCCACAGAACTTACTTTTTCGTTAAAATACTGCTCGTATAGTGCATTTTTAAGCGCGGCATTATCGGCGGCCAGCTGTGCAGCTTCTTGCGACAGTTTTTCGTTGCGCGCCGTAAGCTTAGCGTTTTGATTGGAAAGCTCGGTGTTTTCTTTAAAAGTATCGCTTTTTTCTATATTCTTTAGCTGCGCGTCAACCTCGCTTATAGATTTGCGCAGACCTAATACCATATCTCTTATATCGCGTTCCAAATCATCAGCCCCCTTTCCGCCATAATAACACAAAATTGCGCGTCTTGCAAGTACCGCGATAATGCTGTATAATGATATCATGGAGCTTGCATATATTTCTTTCCAGCAGATACTTACGATGGTAATATTGGCAGCCATAGGCCTGCTTTGTATGAAGATAGGCCTGATTGACGATGCCGCAAACAAAAAACTGTCTAGCTTGCTGCTTTTATTGGTCAGCCCGGTTGTGATTTTGATGTCATTCCAGCGTCCCTTTGAGGAAGAACTGCTGCATGGCCTGCTGTTAACCATTCTGCTGGGCATCACCTCTTTTGTTATTGCAATTGCTGTCTGCCACATAGTCTACAGAAACCGCGGCGGCAAGGATTATGCCGTGGAGCGGTTTGCGGTTGTTTATCCCAATTCTGCCTTTCTTGGCATCCCTTTGATATACGGGATTTTTGGCAGCGAAGGGGTTTTTTATCTAACAGGCTATCTCACGGTTTTTTTCCTCTTTTTTTGGACACATGGCATGATAACAATGAGCGGCAAACGCGACCTTTCCTCAATAAAAAAGGCGATGGTGTCACCGCCTATGCTTGCTATTTTTATTGGATTTACCATGTTTGTGCTGGGCATACAGCTGCCGGAGATTGTACATACCCCGCTAGACCTTTTGGGTGGGCTTAATACCCCGCTGGCTATGCTGGTGGCCGGGGCATCCATCTATGGTGCAAGCATTACAAAAATACTGCGCGATAAGCGCATCTATGGCCTCTGCGCCATGCGCCTGATACTGCTGCCCGGACTAACAATTCTGGCATTAGCACCCTTTGATATACCGCCCATAATACGTGGCACTATTGTTGTAATATCTGCCTGCCCCATAGCTATAAACCTGATTCTTTTTGCCCATAGATACGGCAGAGACCATGTGTATGCCTCGCAAGCCTTTGCGGCGTCTACCTTGCTTTCTATGGGAACGATTCCGTTGTTACTGATGTTTCTATGATCAGGGATTTAGTGGTCGTTTCAAAATAAGTCCATTTCCATCATATGCAGCAACTTCCCAGCCCTCTGCACCAAATTTATCCAATACTTCAATTACAATACCCATGTCTCTTTGATTGCTCAAATTTGTATGTACAATATACACTTTATTACGTACTTCTTTCACCATATTCATATCTGACGCCGTAGCGGCATTGTACATGCCGACTCTCATATATTCCCATTTCACCGTAAAACCCCCCATAATAATGTTTATATTTGTCTTGCGCCATCACCTATTCCGGCGATGTAAAATTCTGCGGCTATGCCTGTTTTTTCTTTATATTCGCGGCCTACATTTTCTATAAAGGCATCCACATCGCTATCCTTAACCAAGCTAATGGTACAACCGCCAAACCCAGCCCCTGTCATGCGCGAACCCAACACGCCGGGCTGTTTTTTGGCCGCATCCACCATGGCATCCAGGGCAGGGCCTGTTACTTCGTACAAATCCGCCAGAGAGCTATGGGAATCATACATCAACTGCCCAAAGGCCGCTAGATCGCCATGCACAAGCCGCTCTGTGGCTTCTTTTGTGCGTTGTATCTCGTATATCACATGGGTCGCCCGTTTTAGGGCGGCCTCGTCTGTTATTAAATATTTGTTCGCCTCAAAGACCTCTGGGGTGATATCGCCAAGTAGGGTGATATCAAGCTTTGCCCGCAACATCTCTACGGCCTTTTCGCATTCCGCGCGTCGCTCGTTGTATTTGGAATCCGCAAGCCCTCTGGGGTGGTTTGTATTGCCAATAACAAGGCTATACCCCTCCAAAACAATGGGTATATGCTGATATTCCAATGTGTCGCACCGCAGCAGCATCGCCATATCTTTTTTGCCCATGCCAATAGCAAATTGGTCCATAATGCCGCAGTTAACACCCACAAACTGGTTCTCTGCCCGCTGCGACAGCTTTACAAGCTCTATCATGGGCAGCCCACAATCGTATAGCTCGTTGAGGATGACGCTCATTAGCAACTCTACGCTAGCCGAAGACGATAGCCCGGAGCTAGGGGGTATGTTGCCGGAAATAAGCACATCCAGCCCACCGACCTCTAAACCCAGCTTTTGGAATTGATCCACCACGCCTAAAAGATAATTAACCCAGCCATACTTTTTGTCATAAACCACGGCATCTAGCCCAACCTCTATGGGTTCGCCTTCGAAATTGGTGGACGCAAACCGCAAAATCCCATCAGGCCGCTTTTTGGCAACACCATATGTACCAAATGTCAATGCGCAAGGAAAAACATAGCCGCCGTTATAATCTGTATGTTCACCAATTAAATTAATGCGCCCGGGCGAATGAAATGCTGCAAAATCCTCATCTCCATATAGCTCTACAAACCGCTTTTTTACATCTGCAAGCTGCATTTATACCAGTCCTTTCCAAACTTCTCTTTGATTTCAATAGACATGTCTAATATACAACATTTTTCGTGGTTTCGCAATAGCTAGTTTTGGAAGCATAGGCTTGTAACACTTTAAAACAAGCCGAGTATAATGTAGGGAAGGACAAACAAATTTAGTAAAGGAGTGATTGCAAGATGATTATGGACAAAGAGCTTTGGGACAACTGGAAGCCGAGCAAATTACAGCTTTGCGCCGCACCCTGTGGCGGCGATGGCCCACCCGGCCCAAAGGGAGAAAAAGGCGACCGTGGCCCAAGAGGCCCACATGGTCACATGGGTGAGCAAGGCCCGAGAGGGCATAGAGGACCACAGGGTGAAATGGGCTCACCCGGTCCTAGCTGGATAAATGTTTACGGCGGACTGGCCCATTGCGAAGCCGATGGCAAGACGCTTTGGCCAACCCCAAGCCGCATGAATTTTTCGCATGTTCTGTTTAGCAATGGGCTTAGTCATATGGTGAAAGACCGCATTATGGTGCGAGATAGCGGCATCTATTTGATTAACTATCATCTGGCGGCAAGGACATTTGGGCCACAGAAAATAACGCTGACGATAGATGTTGACGACACCCCGTTGACGCTGGCCACGACCGTAAGAACCGGCGAAGTAAATGTGCAAAAGGAATTTTTTGGCTCTACCATCGCTGTTTTGGAAAAAGATAGCCTAGTGGATATGAAGCTTTCTACCCCGCTTTTAGCCACCATAACTCTAGCCGAAGGCACAAGTGCGTATTTGACACTGCTAAAGCTGGATAAATGGCCTATGTTGGCGGAAGAATAATTTATGGAAAGCAGCAAAAAAGTTGTTGACAAACAAAATATTGCGATGTATAATGATTGCAAATGTGTTATATTTACCTAGATGGGCATGTTTTATGCGCAGGGAGGTGTCACGCATGAGGAAGCTAAAGGCTCTCTTGCTTGCCTTATGTTTTGTGTTGGCAATATTGGTTTTCAACATTTCGGGGGTTAATTTCGGACATGGCCCGGGCTTTGTCTACGAGCAAAGCTATAATGAATACGCAAGTGATGATTAAAGATTTTTTTGGGTGAGATGCACTTTTGCAGCTTACCCTTTGCTGTATCCTGAAAAAGTTGGAGGAGAAGGAATATGCCTATACTGTTTCTCTTGTTTTGGATAGTGCTTAATTCGCGCATAACGCTAGAGGTTGTGGCCATTGGGGTTTTTATCAGTGCCGCCATGTCGTTTTTTGCATATCGGGTTGTGGGCATTAGTTTTAAAAAGGAGCTAAGGATTTGGAAGGTCTTTGGCAAGCATATTTTTGTGTATGGATTTATGCTGATAGTTAATATGATAAAATCCAATTTGCAGATGATAAAAATAATTTTGTCGCCGGATAGCGGGGATAGGCCGCAGATTGTGTATTTTGAAGCACCTGTTAAATCAGACTATGCGAAAATTATCCTGATGTACTCCATTATGCTAACTCCTGGTACGGTTGCTTTCGAGGTAGAAGAGGACAGGTTTGGTATACATGCCATAAACCCCGCCATGGCAAAGGGCATAGAAGATTCTGTTTTTGTGCGCAAGCTAAAGAAAATCGAAGGGACTGATGAGGATGTGGGATGAAGTCATACGCATATTTTTACATATTGGAATAATATTTTTGGCCATCACCATGTGTATATGCCTTATACGCGCCGTGCGCGGCCCAAAGCTGGCGGATAGGATTGTCGCTACAAATATGATAGGTGTAAAGACCATTTTGCTGATTGTGATGGTGGCGGTGTATATTGGCGGGGAGTTTTTGGTGGATGTAGCCCTGGTATACGCGCTGCTTAGCTTTTTGGCCATAGTTGTGTTTACACGGTTTATGCTGCGGGTTAAAATTAACAAGGCAAAAGAAAGGGAGGGGGAGGAGGCGCGAAATGATTGATATTATCAGGCTTGTGCTGGCTGCAATATTCCTGTTTTCTGGCCTTTTCACGCTGGGCATAGCTACTTTTGGCCTATTTCGCCTTAACAATGCCCTAAACCGCCTGCATGCCGCCGCAAAATGCGATACCCTAGGCGCGCTTTTGGTGCTTGTAAGCCTTGCTATAATTGTCGGGCCGTCCTTTACGGCTATAAAATTTGTCATCCTAATAGCTTTTATCTGGATTACAAACCCCGTGTCTGTTTTTATGATAGCCCGGGCAGAGGTGCTGACCAACCCCAAAATCGAAGAAGAATGTGATGTGACCGAGCTATGATACTATTCGACATAATCCTATTTGAATATATGCTGCTTATTTTTCTGATAGGCTGTGCCTTGGCGGTTTCACTTACCAGAAAGGTTATTTCTGCTGTCATCATTTTTATGTCCTATAGCATAGTTATGTCCATAATTTGGATATTGTTGGAAGCCCCGGACCTTGCACTTACAGAATCCGCCATTGGCGCGGGCATCACCAGCATACTTTTCTTTTTGGCCATAAAGCGTATTAATACTATGGAAAGGCAGGGGGGAGGGGAGCGCGCATGGAAGAAGGAAGAAGGGACGAAGAAGGAAGAAGCAAAGGAAGTGTCGTCGGACGATTCTTAGGCTGGGTTAATGCGGACATTGATTTGGAAGAAGAGGGTTTTGATGAAGAGAACGAAGAGGACGAACACAGGGAACATGAATATGAAGAACATGATGAAGACGAGGACGAAGAAGAGGTCGCTCCTATAGCCGACGATGCCTTGTTGGAAGACTATGAAGGCGATGACGAGTTTGATTATCCCGACGAGATAATTATACGGGATGAGGCCAGCGAGGCGGATGATGAAATAGACTATGCCGACACCGCCCCGGCATATCAACAAACCGTACATATGACCAAGAAGCAAAAGACCCAAATGCGGCGGTTTCGCGTGTTTTATCTGGCTTTGTCCGCCGTTGTGGCTATAAATGTCATTGGGGTGCTGCTGCTTACTGTTAACTACCTGCCGCCATTTGGCGCAGCGGACAATCCTGCTGTTAATGAGGTTTATACCAGATATGTAGAGCATGGCGTGGCAGAGACGGGCGCGCTAAACATCGTTTCTGCGGTGCTATATGCCTATCGCTCTTTTGATACGCTGGGCGAGGCCTTTGTGCTGTTTACAGCGGCCATTGGCGTCATTCTTTTAATGCGCGAGACCAAGGGGGAGGAGGCAGACTGATGCCTAAAAAATGCAATGTCTATCGGGATTTAAAGGCTTTAAAAGAGCAGCCGTTTGTGTTGCGTATGGTTGTTGGGCCGCTTATCCCTTTTATTATGTTATATGGCGTATATGTGCTGTTTAATGGGCATCTATCCCCCGGCGGCGGCTTTTCCGGCGGCACTATTTTGGGCGCGGGGCTGGTGCTGTGTTCTATAGCTTATGGCCGCGAGAAGGTCAGCAAATTCTTTACCTTCAAGACCTTTGCGGTGCTATGCAGCGCGTCCCTTGGGTTTTATGTGCTTGTAAAGGGCTATAGCTTTATAATGGGGGCTACTGGCAGGTCTACCGGCATACCGCTGGGCACACCGGGCAATATCCTTAGCGGCGGCCTTATTTTTCCGTTGTCCATAGCCGTGGGTATTGTTGTAGCCTGCACTATCTATTGCTTTTACGCACTTTTTTCGGAAGGCGAGGTGTAGCGCGTGGGTATTATTACAAACCATTTTGAGGCCACGGCCATGATACTGTTTGGCATAGGCTTTGTTACGCTGCTCTTGCAAAAAAACCTTATCAAAAAAATTATTGGGCTTAATATAATGGACACCGCTGTTTTCCTGTTTTTGGCGGCAAAGGGGTATATTTCCGGCCGGGCTGCACCCATTGTGGTGGATGGCATTGTGCAAATGGAATATTATGTAAACCCCCTGCCAAGTGCGCTGGTAATGACGGGTATTGTGGTTGCTGTAAGCATCACGGCTTTTGCCCTGGCATTGTCGCTAAAACTATACAAAAGATACGGCACGCTGGATATGGACAAAATCTTCCTGATGTCGCGCGGAGGTAAAGAATAATGGGCCTAGCCTTCCATTTTCCATTGCTAATAATATTTTTGCCTATGCTGGCAGCTGTTGCCATGCCGCTTTTGCGCAAGGCCAGGCTGGCGCGGATTGTGACATTGGTCGTGCTGGGGGCTATGGTTTGCTTGGCCGCCTGGCTCACGATTTCCCTGTGGAACTCTCCCGCATCGTATTTTGTTTACCAAATGGGCTATTTTCCTGCGCCTTTTGGCAACGAGCTTCGTGCAGGCATGCTGGAATCCATGCTATCCGTGGTCTTTGCGGCTGTAATGCTGTTTTCTGTGCTGGGCACAAAGCATGATTTGGAAAAAGACATAGGCAAAAACCGGCTATACCTGTATTATTGTATGATAAACCTGCTATCCTGCGCTTTGATGGCACTTGTGTTTACCAACGACATTTTCACCGCCTATGTTTTCATTGAGATAAGCACAATAGCCGCCTGCTCTATAGTTGTAGCCAAAGAAAGCGGCGAAACCCTAAAAGCCACCGTAAAATACCTGTTTCTTAGCGTTATGGGTTCCGGCTTGTTTTTGTTGGCCACGGCCATATTGTATTCCATCACAGGGCATTTGCTAATGAGCGATGCAAATACCGTTATCACAACCCTAATGGCAACGGGCGAATATAGCTTCCCGATGCTGATGACCCTATTGCTGTTTATCGTAGCGATAGCCGTAAAGGCCGCGCTGTTTCCATTTCATGTATGGTTGCCCGATGCCCACGCCTCGGCCACCACGGCCTCTTCGGCAATACTTTCCGGGCTGGTGCTAAAGGGCTATGTGGTGTTGCTGATAAAACTGCTATATAGGGTTTATGGCTTTGAGACCATAGAGCAGCTGGGGGTTTTGCCCGTGCTGTTTATCCTGGGCATAACAGGCATGATGGCGGGGTCTATTATGGCCTGCTTCCAGAGCAAGCTAAAGCGGCTTATTGCATATTCGTCTGTAGGGCAGATAGGCTACATATTTATGGGTATGGGGCTTAGCAACCAAGGCGGTTTTACAGCCGCCAGCTTTCATATCATCGGGCACTCCTTTACAAAGAGCATGCTGTTTATAGCCGCCGGTGCGCTTATCAACGCCGGAGGGTCCTACGACATTGCTGGGCTGACCGGGGCCGCCAGGAAAAACAAACTGGCTGGTGCGGCCTTTGCCATCGGGGCTTTATCCATGATGGGCATACCTCTGTTTGCGGGTTTTGTGTCCAAATTCCATTTGGCCTCTGCTGCCGTCCATGGCCAGCACAATCTATGGATACCTATGCTGGCCCTGGCTACATCGGCATTCCTAAGCGGTGTGTACTATTTGCCGGTACTAATCAAGCTGTATTCTAAAGAAGAGGGGCAAGAGGCTGTCGCCACGCACTCATCAGGGATGGCAGCAAATATGGCCTTTGTTTGCCTGATACTGATAAATGTGGCGTTGGGGCTGTTCTTCGTGCCGCTTCTTAACGCGTTGGAAAGCGGATTTATGGCATTAAGCTAATCCCCAACCGTCATTCCGGGCCTGACCCGGAATCCCATATCAAGGAGATGATTAAAATGTTGCCAATAGCAATTGTGGCGGTTCTAACCATTATGGCCGTGGTGCTGTGCTTTATAAAAGACAACAATATGGCAAAGCTGCTGGCAATGGCCGCCCATGTAGCAGCTTTCGCCCTTTGCGCCGTTATGCTGGCCGTTACGGCAGATGGCGCACCAATTAGCGTGGTCTTTGGCGCGGAGCCATGGAATTTCTATGTGCTAACAGGCCCGCTGGATGCCTTTATGGTCACGCTTTTTGTGGGTGTTAGCATGCTTATAATGTGGGCATCCCTTTCTATGATAGACCATGACATTCCACGGCAGCGCGTGCGGTATTATTACGCGCTTATGTGCGCGCTGATAGCCTCGCTATGCGGCATTGTTATCTTCGAGAACTTCTTTAGTATCTTCTTGATGGTAGAGATAAGCTCATTTGCCGCCGTGGGCATTATAATCATCAAAAATAAGAAAGAGAACATGCGTGCCGGGCTAAAATACCTTACGCTGTCGATTTTTGGCTCTAGCTTTATCCTGATGGGCATTATCATCTTGTATTTCCTTACAGGCTCGCTTTCCTTAACCGGTGTACACGCGGGTTTGCAACAATACTACGTCGGCAACGAATCTACGGTGCAAAACGCCTTTGTGTTCATCACCATTGGCGCGGCCCTTAAAAGCGCGCTGTTTCCACTGCATATATGGCTGCCGGATGCCCATAGCACCGCGCCGTCGCCGTCTTCGGCGGTGCTTTCCAGCTTGGTTATCAAATCCTATATGTTTCTGTATGTCAAAGTGCTATACAAGGCCATTGGCGTAGACATTTTGGCTAACGATCCCATGCTTTCGCTAATCCTCTTTTTGGTGATGCTGGTGGGTGGCGCGGCCATGCTGGTTGGCTCGTTTATGGCTATTTTACAAACCGACATAAAGCGCATGGTGGCGTATTCTTCCGTTGCGCAAATTGGCTATATTTTTCTGGGCATTGGCATGGGTACGCGGCTGGGGCTGTTTGCGGCCATGTTCCATATTTTGGCCCATGCGGTCACAAAAGCCGTGTTATTCCTTGTGGCCGGGTCTATTATAGAGCAGACCCACAACCGCGATATTACAAAAATGCGCGGGCTGGGGTCGCAAATGCGTATAACAATGAGCCTGTTTACAATAGGGTCGCTGTCCATGATAGGCATACCGCTGTTTGTAGGCTTTAACAGCAAGTGGTTTTTTGCAACGGGCATTATAGATTCGCAGCAAATCTGGCTTTTGGCCATATTGCTGGTTTCTTCGCTGCTTAATGGCTGCTATTATCTGCCTATTGTGATACGGGCGTTTTTTGCTAAAGGCGAGGACGAAGACGAGGCTGTTAAACCAAAGTCGCTAGAGCGGCCTGTAAAGCATCTTATGCCCATTATAGTTCTGGCGGGGCTTGTGGTGGCTTTCGCGATATTCTCCGGCCCAATAAATTCCTACATACACATGGGCATTAACAGTATTTGGTAAGGGGGCACAAAATGAATTTTCTTATGCTAATCCCTATATTGCTGCCTCTTTTGGCAGGTGCTGCCTTGCCTTTGGCCGTCAAGGACAACCCCAGGCTGCTGCAGGTATATGTCTGCGCCATTGTAATTGTAAATACCATTTTGGTTGTTCTGGTCGCAAGCCTAGGCAGCCTTGATTTTAGAACCATGCACATAACCGATGTGATCAATCTTTATCTTAGCATCGATGATTTGTCGCGGTTTTTCATGGTTCTGGCTTCGGCTATGTGGATGATAGTCGCGTTCTATTCCTTTGAATACATAAAGCCCCATGGCAAGGAAAATCGGTATTTTGCATTTTTTCTGATGGCCTATGGGGCGATAATAGGCGCGTGTATGGCGGGCAATCTCTTCACGCTCTATCTGTTTTATGAGCTAATAACGCTGCTGACCTTCCCGCTGGTAATTCACTTTGGAACACCTGCATCATTCAAGGCCGGCGCAAAATACCTGATGTATTCATTTTTTGGCGCGGCCCTTATCATGGTCGGTTTTGTGTTTATGTCAAATTATGGCATTACAACGGACTTTGTGGCAGGTGGCGCGCTGGATGCCGCAGCAGTCACAAACGACAATGCCCTGCTTGTGGTCTTCCTAATAGCCTTCATCGGTTTCGGTACAAAGGCCTATATTTGGCCGCTTTTTGATTGGGTGCCCGTATCCTATCCGGAAGCCCCATCCCCCGCGGCCTCGCTGCTATCTGGGGTTGTGTCCAAGGTGGCCGTGCTGGCCATAATCCGCCTTGTCTTCTATGGCTTTGGTGTGGACTTCATCTACGGCACATGGGCGCAAACCGCGCTGTTATGCATAATCCTACTAACGGTCTTTTCCGGCTCTATGCTGGCCTACAAAGAAAAGCTGTTTAAACGGCGGCTGGCCTATTCGTCTGTCAGCCAGCTGTCCTATGTGCTATTTGGCATCATCTTGCTTAGCCCCATCGCCTTTTTGGGCGCGATGCTGCATGTGCTCTTCCACGCAATTATCAAAATCGCGCTCTTTCTATCCGCAGGGGCTGTTATCCACAAAACCGGAAAACAGTATGTACATGAGCTTCGCGGCATAGGCAAGGCCATGCCCATCACTATGTGGTGCTTCACCATTGCGGCGGTTTCGCTGGTGGGCATACCGCCAACGGGCGGCTTTATCAGTAAATGGTATCTGGCCATGGGCGGCATTTCGTCCAGCCTTGGCACGCTGGGGATTATAGGTGCGGGAATACTGCTTATCAGCGCGCTGCTAACAGCGGGCTACCTAATAACAATCTTTGCAAACGCTTTCTTCCCTGGCGCAAAATTTGACTATTCAAATCTTGTGAAAACAGAGGCAAGCAAGTCCATGACCATCCCGCTAATAGTCCTGGCATCCCTATGCCTGATTTTAGGCATGTTTCCGCACTATATAATCAGTTTTATAAACAATATCTCTACGCTGATATTTTAACAGAGGTGAACAACATGACACTTTCCGGACATCCCGGGCTTCTATTGCTGGTCTTTTGGCCCATCATAGGTGCTGCGCTATGCTACACCATAGGCAGGCACAGCAAAACCGGCCGCGACTATTTCGCTATCTTCGTGACCACCACTACATTTCTGGGTATGGTAGCCATGGCCTTTTTGGCAAGCAACCAAAACCCACCCTACTTTGAATGGCGAGCCTTTATGGGCTTTAGAATATATTTTAGGCTGGATGGCTTCCGCGCCATTTATGGCATTATCACGGCCTTTATGTGGATGATGACCACGCTGTTTTCTAAAGAATATTTCGTTCATTATCGCAACCGCAACCGCTATTATTTCTTTTCGCTGCTCACCTTCGGCGGCACTATGGGTGTGTTTTTGTCGGCGGATCTCATCACCACCTTCTTGTTTTTCGAGATTATGTCCATGGCATCCTATGTGCTGGTTATTCACGACGAAAAACGCGCCACCATCGAAGCCGCGCGTACATATATGGCCGTGGCTGTCATCGGTGGCCTGGCCCTGCTCTTCGGTATATTCCTCTTCAACCATAATTTGGGAACAACAGAAATTGCCGCATTACATACGGCCATGCAGGCCTATGATGGCAATATGAGCATCATCTACATGGCGGCGGCCTTTATGATGGTGGGTTTTGGCGGCAAGGCGGGCATGTATCCGCTGCATATATGGCTGCCCAATGCCCATCCCGTAGCCCCTGCGCCAGCCAGCGCACTGCTTTCCGGCGTGTTAACAAAAACCGGCGTCTTCGGCATTATCATCGTTGGTTCGATTGTGTTTAACCAGCAGTTTAATTGGGCCTTTATTATGCTTAACATCGGCGTAATAGGGATGCTTACAGGCGCGATGCTGGCTTTGTTTTCCACAGACCTAAAGCGTACGCTGGCTTATTCTTCTGTATCACAAATCGGCTTTATCCTGCTGGGTGTAGGAATGCAGGGCATTTTAAGCGACTATTACAACTCCATGCCCATACAGGGTACTTTGCTACATATGGTTAATCATTCCCTCATCAAGCTACTGCTGTTTATGGCGGCGGGGGTTGTGTATCTTAATGTGCATCATCTGGATCTCAACAAAATCCGCGGCTTTGGCCGTGGCAAGCCGCTGTTTACACTTATTTTTCTGATGGGGGTGCTAACAATCATTGGCGTGCCGTTTTTTAGCGGCTATGTTAGCAAAACCCTGCTGCACGAAAGCCTTGTTTACCATATATGGCTGTTTACAGACAATAGCGGCTGGTCGGCCTATTTTCAGCTGATAGAGGGCATCTTCACCCTCACCGGCGGCCTGACTACGGCATATATGATAAAGTTGTTCGTCTGCATTTGTCTGGAGAAAAACCAATGGAGCCAAAAAAAGCTGGCCAAAACCAATAAGAAGTATATGACCAAGCTAAGCGGCGGCGTGCTGCTGGTTTGTGCATTGATACTGCCTGTGTTGGGTGTGCTGCCATATGCCTTCATGATCCCCATAGGCACATGGGGGCAGGATTTTATGATGCGCTTCTACCCTCCATATGAAATTGATTTTTTGGCATGGATAAACCTGCGCGGCGCGCTGATGTCGCTGCTCATCGGCGTCATTGTCTACACCTTTATTGTGCGTGTTTGCCTTATGTCTAAGGATGCCCAAGGCCGCTCTGTATATGTAAATATTTGGCCGGATTCTTGGGATATCGAAAAGCGCGTATACCGTCCGGTGCTGCTGCAAATCCTGCCCTTTATCGGTGCGCTGTTTGCCCGCATAGCCGCAAGCATCGTGCCCGCCATCACCTCGCGGCTATATCGTGGCTTTGTGGCCTTTAAGCATTTTTGGATTACAGAAAATGCCAAAGCCCCAGAGCCCGGCATTTTAAATATTGCGCAGGATCTGTCGGCGAGGCTGACCAACACGCCGGGGCAGGACGATAGCCCAAGCGACACACGCCCCATTTTGCGCATAGCCCAAATGCTAAACATGCGCTTTAGCGGCGATTTTATGCGGGTTATCTTTGGGTCGCTGGCATATAGCTTGCTGATTTTCTTTGTGGGTTTTACGATAGTGCAGATTATAGTGTTTGTGGGAAGTGGCTAAATAGCGTCGTTATAAAATACATCGCTGGATTGCTTCGGGCTTGATATCCCCGTATGCATGACTATTATTGCCCTCGCAATGACGTTCTTGAAGCGGCGTCATTGCGAGGGCGAATATACTGCAGAGACCATGGGATATCAAGCCCGAAGCAATCCAGCAACGCAAATAGCCGCATCTTAGATTAGGATAAGCTTGACCAGCAATCCTGCATATGGTAAAATCGTAAAATGACCATATTCGAAAGCTACTCACAATCAGATACAGAGGAATTTGGGCGCGAGATGGGACAGGCCGCCATGTGCGGCGAGGTCTACGCCCTTATTGGCGACCTGGCAGCGGGCAAAACAGCTTTTGCGCGCGGTTTTGCGCGGGGTTTGGGCATCGACGCGGACATAACAAGCCCTACATTTGGCATTGTTAACGAATACGCGGGCAGGCTGCCCATGTATCATTTTGATGTGTATCGCATTGAGCATATCCAAGAAATGGAAGATACAGGCTATGAGGAATATTTCTGGGGAAATGGCGTTTCTTTGGTAGAATGGGCGGATATTATCGAAGAGCTCTTGCCAAGGGATGCTGTTTTTGTGCGCTTTGATAGGTCTTTGGAACGAGGAGACAATTATCGTAAAATCAATGTGGGTAGGGGAGGGGGCGCGTAATGAATATACTTGCAATAGAAACCACCGGCCCGGTATCTAGCGTGGCCCTGGCCTGCCCCGGCAAGGTCATCGCTGAGTTTTCCATAAACAGCGGACTAACACATTCGGAAACTCTAATGCCCATGCTAGACCACATGCTGACTGCATCTGGCTTTGCCAAAGCCAGCATAGACGCTATTGCCGTCTCCGGCGGCCCCGGTTCTTTTACCGGCCTACGCATTGGCGCATCGGCCGCAAAGGGGCTGGCCTTTGCGCTTGGCCTGCAAATTGTACCTGTTTCGACCCTTGATGCGCTGGCATATAATGTCATTACGTGGGAAGGTGGGATTGTGCCTATAATGGATGCACGGCGCAATCAGGTATACACCGCGCTTTATGATAGCGAGGATGGCAAAATTGTGCGGCAAAGCGATTATTTGGCCTGCGACTTTGATGAAATTGCGGCTATGGCACGAAAAGTCGGCAAAAAGACCATGTTTTTGGGTGATGGCGTGGCTATTCATCGCGAAAAAATAGTCGAAAGTGGTTTTTCTATCGCGCCGGAGGCATTTTTGTTGCAAAGAGCGGTGAGCGTTGGCGCAATTGCGCTAGAAACCGCCGGCCACGCCGCTGTCAATGCAAATCAATTCGAGCCATTTTACATCCGGCCATCACAGGCAGAAAGAGAGTATCAAAAAAATCATGATTGAATTTCATATAGAACCCATGGGGCAGGGGCATCTGCGGCAGGTACATAATATCGAAAGCGAGTGCTTCTCTGTGCCATGGACCTACGAGTCCTTTGTCTATGAGCTAACAAACCCGCTTGCAATCTATATTGTGGCTGTATCGGATGGCGATGTTGTTGGTTTTTTGGGCATGCACCATGTTGTGGATGAGGGGCATATCACCAATATCGCAGTACGAGAACAAAACCGCAGGCAGGGCATTGGTGATGCACTAATACGCAGGATGATTGACATTGCGGTGGCTAAAGATATTGTGGGCTTGTTTCTAGAGGTACGCATGGGCAATGCCGAGGCACAGCGGCTCTATGGCAAGCATGGCTTTGCTTTTATGGGTATACGCAAAAACTATTATACCGATACAAAAGAAGATGCCATAGTGATGTGGAAAAAAATTGACCCGGAGGGGATGGCGCAATGAGAAAGCTGGAATACCACGAATTAAAGAGATTTTGCAATAGTGATAGCCTGGGCTTTGATACCACAGCGGCACAGGCCCTTTGCGTGTCCAGAAACATAATAGGGCAAAGCCGTGCTGTGGCTTCGTTTAATTTTGGCTTGGCCACGCGGCGCAAGGGCTATAATATCTATGTTTCCGGCATTACCGGCAGCGGCAAAACCACATTTGCAAAGCATTTTGCCGAAATTGCGGCAGCCAATGACCCCGTGCCCAATGACCTGTGCTATGTATATAATTTTAAGGACGCAAAGACCCCAAAGCTGCTAAATTTAAAGGCCGGAAGTGCGAAGGCTTTTAAAGAAGATTTGGAAGAAATGTTGGATGTGTTGCTGGTGGAAGTTCCCAAAGCCTTTGAAAACAAGGATTTTGAAGAACAGCGCAGCGATATTGTAAAAAAGTTTGAGAAAAAGCGCGATGACGAGATGCGCGCTTTTGCAAAAGTAGCCAAAGAAATGGGCTTTGATGTGCGCTATTCGGACAAAGGCATGGCCTTTTCGCCTATTGTGGATGGCGAGGTGCTTAGTGTGGAGGATTTTGAAAAGCTGGATGAAGAGATACGCGATGCAATCTCTGAAAATACCAGCTCTATACAATCCGGCGCGACAAAGGTGCTGGCCAAAATCCGCACCCACGATATTGAGGCCCGCAAGCAGATTGACGAGCTGGAATACAATGTCGCGCTGTTTACCGTGGGACGGCTTGTGGCCAAGCTGCAAGAGAAATACGAGGCCCAGCAGGATATACTGGACTATCTTGTACTGCTAAAAGAAGATATTTTGGATAATATAGGTGGTTTTCAGCCCGAAACAGAGGCCGACGACGAAGAGGGTATACAGCAGCTGTTGCCATGGATTGCCAAAAAAGCCAAGGAAGATGTGCTAAGCAAATACAAGGTAAATATATTGACAGACAACAGCGAAGCGACAGGTGCGCCCGTGCATTTGGGCGTAAACCCCACCTATGCCAATATCCTGGGCGAGGTGGAATTTGACAGCGAATTTGGCAATCTTACCACGGACTATATGAAAATAAAGCCCGGGCTGGTGCATAAGGCCAATGGGGGCTATCTTATACTGCAAGCCAAGGATGTGCTTTCTATCCCGTTTCTGTGGGATGGCCTAAAGCGCACCATACGCACCGGCGAAATAACTATCGACAACCCGAGGGAGCATAATGCCAGCATACCCGTGGTGGGCATAAAGCCCGAATCGGTGGATTTTGACATCAAAATCATCCTGGTGGGCAGTAATTATTATCACGAGCTGCTGCGCGGTTTTGACGAGGATTTTTGCGACCTCTTTAAGGTGATTGCTTTTTTTGATTATGAAATGGACTATAACGACGGCAACATCCGCGAAATATGCGGGTTTATTAAGCGGTTTGTGGAAGAAGAGCAGACCTTTGACTTTGATGCCGCGGCGGTTGCGGCTGTGATAGAATATGGCAGCCGCCTGGCGGGCAACCAAAAGAAGCTAACCAGCCGCTTTGACCGCATAGCAGAGACCCTTACAGAGGCCTATATCTGGGCAAAACACGCCGGAGAAACCATTGTAACCGCGCAATATGTGAAAAAGGCCATACAGCAGTGGGACTATCGCCTAAACCTATACGAAGAAAAAATGAGCGAAATGATTGAAAGCGATATTATCATGATAAGTACCAGCGGCGGCAAGGTGGGCGAAATAAACGGCCTGGCCGCCATAGACACCGGCGACTATGTGTTTGCCAAACCCACAAAAATAACGGCCACCACATATGTGGGCAAGGCCGGGATTGTTAATATCGAAAACGAGGCGCAAATGAGCGGCGAAATCCACGATAAAGGCACGCAAATTATCATTGGCTACCTGGGCCAAAAATACGCCCAGCACTTCCCGCTTTCGCTTTCCTGCCGAGTTTGCTTCGAGCAGAATTATTCCAGCATAGACGGCGATTCGGCTTCTTCTACAGAGCTGTACTGCGTGCTGTCCTCCCTTGCGCAGATACCTATCAACCAGGAAATTGCCGTAACGGGCAGCATAAACCAGCGGGGCGAAATACAGGCCGTGGGTGCTATAACGCCCAAGATAGAGGGCTTCTTTGACCTATGCCAAAAGCGCGGGTTGACGGGCACCCAGGGGGTTATAATCCCCACGCAAAATGTGCCGGATCTCGTGCTTAATGACACCGTGATACAGGCTGTGCGGGATGGGTTGTTTCACATATATGCTATTTCTGGTTTGGATGAGGGTATTGAGATTTTGATGGGCATGCCTGCGGGGGAGGTTACGGAAGAGGGTAGCGCGGAGAGTATACATGGGTTGGTTTATAATCGGTTGAGGGATTTTTATGAGAGGTCTTTGGAGGAATAGATTGGCACAATGAAAGCAGGCGACCACAGGTCGCCCTACGAAATGAACAAAACCAACTTTACGTCATTCCGGGCTTGACCCGGAATCCCATGTGGGTGGTGCGTTGCTGGATTGCTTCGGCCTTTAGGGCTCTTGGGGTTTGAATTAACATTGGCCTCGCAATGACGTGTGGTGTACGAACCGTCATTGCGAGGCCAAAATGATTCTGTTGTCGATGGCCATCAGGGCCGAAGCAATCCAGATGACGCTAATTTATTGGGATGAACATGGTGCGGGTGGGTATCCTTTCATCATGTATCGCTACCATTGGAAGTAGCCCTAACTGTCTTGCCTGACTTGCTAGATCTGTAATTATTTGCTGAGCTTGCTGCGCATAGTTGTTACGCCTAACCTGTGGAATTTGCGGATCAAAAGCATTTTCAAATAATTCTACGATGTGTGCAATATCCCTCAACCGTCCAGCTCCAGTTATATTTATAAAAGCTTGTTCCGCCTGTGCATTGCCCGTTATAGCTACCTCGTGCAAAGTTCTTGCTTCTTGCATTGTTGTAAAACTAATGCCAATCACCGGAGTAATGACTTCGTTAAATAACTCAGCATAGTGCTGGTTTGACCTATATATGGCGTCTAAAAATGCAGGCAATCCAACTTCACGTGCAATTATTCTATCCACAAAAGCGGAATAATCAAGGTCTGTGAATAAGAGCCTGCTTTCTCTACCTGTCATTATCTCAGCGATAAAAAAACCAAGATGTGAATTTAACCCCTTAGCGCGACCGAAATTTTCGTGCGCAAAAGTTTGGGCGTGTGGCAAATCTCGCGGATAGTTTTCTTGCGGACGAAGCGACACGGCAACCCGCATTAGATGTGGGAAGTAATATCCTAGGTTTTCACCAGGGGCATGAATCCATGCAACATATTGGATTTGGCTTGCAACTCTCATGGCATAATTTCTATTAAAAGGAAATGCGTCCCAAATATTATCGTCAGCCGTTGCTGCGCTTCTAAATCCTTGGTCTATCTGTTCATTTACTGGTATCGACAAAAAATAATCATAGCCTGGAGATACAATTGAAACAATGGGGCGGAGTTGATCCACAACATCTTCAATATTCCTAGCCCAAGCACCATTTGTCACAGCGTGCCGCGGATTCGGATTTCTATAATGCGAATAATAATACCATAAAGGCACTATTCTTGCCTGCCATTGTTGTTGCGGTATTGTGCCAGGTGTCAGCTGCTCCGGCCTTGCGCCACCAAGCGACCAAGTCCATATTGAAGCATCCACAGGTCTA
>Ga0131853_10000535_pt1 | contig 70142 bp, 55 predicted proteins | sample TergutLab28metaG_FD_92764 | JGI IMG/M metagenome (GOLD analysis project Ga0131853, IMG submission 92764) | Labiotermes labralis P1 segment gut microbial communities from Petit-Saut dam, French Guiana - Lab288 P1 (version 2) (version 2) | ecosystem: Host-associated > Arthropoda: Insects >... | reverse complement strand
GATTGGCTTCTGCTTCTATAGAGCCTTGCATTGGAAATGTCAGCAACCAATTTGCAAACGGTTCTAGTCCTTTTTCTTTCGCCATGATCGCTCGTGTGCGACGTTTTTGTTTGTATGGTCTGTATAGATCTTCAATCGTTTGCAGCTTCTCTGCCGATTCAATTTCCTGCTGCAATTCCGGTGTTAACTTACCTTGCTCTTCAATACTCTTCAATACTTCTGCTTTACGATTTTCTAAGTTTTCTAAATAAGCCCAGCGATCTGCAATTTTTTTAATTTGCACCTCGTCCAGTGATCCTGTCACTTCTTTGCGATAACGCGCAATGAATGGAATGGTATTTCCTTCATTTAATAAATCTAGCACCGCTTCCACTTGTTTAGATTTTAGATTAAGCTCTGTAGTTATTTTCAACTGCAGTTGGTTGGTTGTCAACATTTAATTCCCACCTTCAATCACTTCGTGTTATCCATCTTATTGTAAAATTAAAAAATTGTCCAGAAGTCAGCAAAGCTGATTCTCCTGGACAAATTCATCATTTTAATACTAGCGTAATGGTTGCCATACCCATGTATCCGCCATGGTGGAACCATTAAATTGGCTCATAAGCTGGGTACTTGTTAAGGCATAGCTTCCATTAGGGCGCTGGGCTGTCCCGTTCCCAATATTTTGCCAAAGCCCTGTAAATTCATCATTTTGAACAACTGCTGGTAAGCCAGATGATTGAGCAAATATAAACTTTTCTCCTAGTGTTAAAGTTCTTAGTGCAGATGTTCCTAGAAACATACCAGACATATTCGCTACATTGCTTGTATCCCAATTCGATAGATCCAAACTGGTTAATACTGATGCATTACGAAACATATCTTGCATGTTTGTTACGCTACTTGTATCCCATTTTGATACATCCAAACTAGTTATGCCTGTTGTACCAAACATACCTCTAAACATTCCGCTCATATTTGTTACGTTGCTTGTATCCCATTTTGATACATCTAAACTGGTCAATACATGTGTATTAATAAACATATTTTGCATATGGATTACACTACTTGTATCCCATTTTGATACATCCAAGCTGGTTATGCTTTCTACGCTGTTAAACATAGATCGCATGTCTGTTACGCTACTTGTATCCCATTTTGATACATTCAAACTAGTTAATGCACTAGCGCCACTAAACATAGAGCTCATATCCGTTACCTTACCTGTATCCCATTTTGACACATCCAAACTGGTTAATGCACGTGCACTAATAAACATTCCGCTCATGTTTGTTACGTTACTTGTATCGAAGTATTCCAACCCTTCAATTGTTGTTACATTAGGTAAATCTCTAAACAAACCAGATAAGCTCGTACCTGCTGTAATCGGTCCTGTGAAAGTTATTTCCTTAATCTCAGTTCGATGAGCATTCCATGGGCTACTTGTTGCTGTCCAATGAATAAATCCTTCACCGACCGTTAGCATTCCATCTTCACAAAGCGTCCAAGTTGCTCCTTTAAGACCATTTGCTCCTGCTTGATCTGGTAATCTTCCCTCCGCAATTACCTTGCAATCATCAGAAGCAACTGGTTGCCATACCCATGTATCTGCCATGGTGGAACCATTAAATTGGCTCATAAGTTGAGCACTTGTTAAGACATGGCCTCCATTAGGGCGCTCAGCTGTTCCATTTCCAACATTTTGCCAAAAACCTGTGAATTCATCATTTTGCACAACTGCTGGTAAATCAGGTGATTGCGCAGATAAAGGTCGCCTAAATACAAACTTTTCTCCTAATGTTAAAGTGCTTAATGCAAATGTTCTTGAAAACATTCTATCCATATTTATTACACGGCTGGCATCCCATTTCGATAGATCTAAACTGGTTAATGATATTGCACCATTAAACATGTTACTCATGTCTGTTACGTTGCTTATATCCCAACTCGACAAATCCAAGCTGGTCAATGAGTTTGTATCTCTAAACATGTCTCTCATGTCTGTTACGTTGCTTGTATCCCAACTCGATACATCCAAGCTGGTCAATGAGTTTGTAAAATGAAACATGGCTCTCATGTTTGTTACATTGCTTGTATCCCAGCTCGACAAATCTAAACTGGTTAATGCAATTGCAGAAGAAAACATTCCGCTCATGTTGGTTACGTTGCTTGTATCCCATTTCGATATATCCACTGGTGGGCTTGCATCACTAAACATTGAGCCCATGCTTGTTACGTTGCTTGTATCCCAACTTGACACATCCAAATTGGTTAGGTTGGTTGTCCTGCTAAACATAGTGCTCATACTCGTCACATTACTCGTATCCCAGTTTGACACATCCAAATTAGTCAGTCTTGTTGCATAGAAAAACATTCCGCTCATGTCTGTTACGTTACCGGTATCCCATTTCGACACATCCAAACTGGTTAAGCTTGATGCGTTACTAAACATATTTTGCATATTCGTTACGTTACTTGTATCGAAGTATTCCAACCCTTCAATTGTTATTACATTAGGTAAATTTCTAAATAAGTTAGCTAATGATGTTCCTGCAGTGATCGGTCCTGTAAAAGTAGTTTCCTTAATCTCAGTTCGATGAGCATTCCATGGGCTGCTTGTTGCTGTCCAATGAATAAATCCTTCACCTACCCTTAACATCCCATCCTCACAAAGTGTCCAGGACGCTCCTTTAACTCCATTCACTCCTGTTTGATCCGGGAATTTTCCCTCTGCGATTATCTTACAGTCGCTCTCCTTTTCACGGCCAACCTCAACTTCCATTACATGGCCACTATTACTCTTCACATAAATTCCAATATCCGTTACTACTGTTTGCGGATGGCAATCAATTGCAGGATCATTTGGATTCGTAACTGTATTGTGCCCGGCTATATGAAAATTTGAATTCGGCATTGTGTCAGCACTAAATTCATTTCTAATACCATCTAACTCATAAAATGGGTTTCTATTGGTCTGTTGAACCATCGTTTCAAGTTCAATTGCCTTGTGAAGATGATTACTATTGATTCTGCCACCAGACTCAATCACATGTTCATCTACATGGTAAATTAGGACCCCACTACCATTGGTGTATCTCCAAAGACCTCTATCAAAACCGCTATGCTGTCTGTTTTCTACCAAAAAGTATTGTTTAGGGTCAAGTTCACTTACAATTTTTAGTACATTGTATGGTGTGGAGAATCCTCCAATACTATTGAGATTAACCTTTTCATACTCGGTTGCCGACACAGTAGTTGGCGTAACAAAGCCTAATTGCACTTTTGACCAAGGATCTAAATGAGTTGGCGTCGTACCAGCTATCTCAAACATTTCCGAACCCCAGCCTCCGTTAGCCATCAAACTATATCCACCTAAACCAACTGACCTTGAACTATAATCATATAAATCAGGTAAACCCAAAACATGCCCCAACTCGTGGACTGCTACACCAATTGGCAAAGGACCCGTTTGGCTATACAATTCTCCTTGTGTTGCATATGTTCCCAATACCCCATTTGAACGAATGGAAACGTCTTGCCACATACCATTAATAAAATCAGATGAATAGCTTGCATGTGCCCATATACTCGGTCTATTGGCGGAGGAGGAAGCTTCATAACCTGCGAGTACAGATGTAATCGGAAAATCTTCAACTAGTATACTGCCATCTACAGAAGGAACATTCGAGAAATCAATATAATCTCTAATAGCGGCAAGTGCTGCATTGACTGGAGCTCTTGCACCAGCTGTGCCAGCAGAATCTGGGTGGTTTCTGTTCAATCGTACTAAAGCAACACCGTCTCTTATTTCAACGAATGCTACGTCTGGCGTTGGATTTGTAATTCTAAAACCATTCGCCACATTAAACTCAGGCTTCGTAAATTGCAAATCAAAATCATGTGATACTTCTTTAAAATAAGTATTCACAGTTTTCCCTGTTGTTCCAAAATACTCATTTGACCAATAGGCTGTTGTACTTGGAAGTCCAGATGTGTGATATGTTGTGCTAAATTGCCTGTCATTGAATTCAATCAATAACACCAACAACGGTAGTCTGTTTTTAGTAAGAACAGACGAAGAAGGTGTGATTTCAGGCTTGTCTATATTCTCGAACAAGTTCTCCATATCATCCACTGTGATTCTAGTTTGAATACCAGGGATAGAGATACGAGGTAATTTCCCCACTACTTCAATACCCGGAAGCAGCTGGTCATCCGATATGTACGCATAATGCCAATTTTTCGTTTTCTCATCATAGGCAATCACGTCACCATCGAGCGTTTCGTACCAATGAAAGAATTCATCTCCATAAACTTTTACATCAATAACAGATCCGTCTGCTTGTTCCACCTTACGCGGAGTAGGGTCTGCTGGGGCTGCCTGTGCAGAAAATGCACGTAATCCCACTATCGAAACCATAATTAATAAACTTACTAAAATCATTTTTAACTTTTTCTTTGACATACTAATCTCCCTCTTTTTCATAAAATATTGTTCTCCCCTTGCAGTTACCATGCAATAATTCAAATAATCAAATAACCGATAAAACCACCTCCGAGGCACCAACTTCATATACCAAATTTTAGCATGATTTCCTGAAAAACGACAACTTTTCTCTTTAAAATACAAAATAATAGGATTAATTACATATTTTGATATAATTTTTAACTGCTATATTTTAGTAGCCTTGTAAAAATAAAAAATTGTCCAGAAGTCAACAAAACTGATTCTTCTGGACAATTTCATTATTTTAATATCATTGAATAATCTTAATGGTATACACTTTACCGCCAGCTACATACACTTTATCGCCAGTGCTAACACCCGCTGTATCTCCTTGTTTGAGCGCCCATTCGCTATTGTCTACCCAAAACTGGATTGTGTCCGCATCTGCTACTAGTTCTGCGATCACACCTCTGTACACTGTACCGTATAGCAACTGATTACTAGGAATGCGGAAAGTAATCGTTGCTGCTGCCTGATCGATTTCACCTGTAAAAGAACCGATCGTTAGCTTATTAATTTGCTTTGGTGTTTGTGCTTTAATCACAAGTTTATACTCTTTACCATCAGCGACGTACACTTTATCGCCAGTGCTAAATCCTGCTATTTCACCTTGTCGAAGAGGCCATGCACTACCTGCAACCCAAAACTGGATTGTATCCTCATCAGCTGAAAGCTCTGTGATAACTCCTCTGTAACCTCCATTGGTTAGCTTGTTCTCAGGAATATTGAATGTAATGGTTGCTGCTGCCTGATCGATTTCACCTGCAAATTCATCAATTGTAAGCTTATGAATGAGCTTTGAAGTTGCATTGATCACAAGTGTATATTCCTTTCCGCCTGTAACATACACTTTATCGCCGGTGCCAAATCCTACTGTTTGCCCTAATCGACGAGGCCACTCACTGCCTGCAACCAAGAACTGTACTATGCTATCATCAGCTTCTAGTCCAGTAATTGTTCCCCTATAAATATCATCCTCTAAATTACGCTCAGGAATATCGAACGTGATTGTTGCCGCTTCCTGATCAATGGTTCCTTCAAAATTATCGATTGTTAACTTTGAAATTGTTGCCTCCGTAATGACTGGTTGCCACACCCATGTATCCGCCATTGTTGAACCGTTATATTGGGCCATAAGCTGTTCGCTTGTTAAGGCATGACTTCCATTAGGATGCTCAGCTGTCCCGTTCCCAACATTTTGCCAAAGACCTGTGAAATCATCATTTTGGACGACTTCTGGTAAGCCAACATCGTCTGAAATAAATACAAACTTTTCTCCTAATGTTAAAGTTCTTAGTACAGTTGTTCCTTCGAGCATATACTCCATTCTCTTTACGTTACTTGTATCCCAATTCGATAGATCCAAATTGATTAATGCATTTGCATCAACAAACATTGCACTCATACTTGTTACGTTACTCGTATCCCAATTTGATACATTCAAATCGGTTAATGCACTTGCTTCAGCAAACATTCCACTCATGTTTGCTACGTTACTCGTATCCCAATTTGACACATCCAAACTAGATAGATCTCTTGTATTAGCAAACATCCAGCTCATGTCCGTTACGTTGCTTGTATCCCATTTTGAAAAATCTAAACTGGTTAAGCCTGTACTATTAAACATTGTACCCATGTTTGTCACGTTGCTTGTATCCCATTTTGATAAATCTAAACTAGATAGAGACTTTGTATCAGTAAACATACAGACCATATTCCTTACGTTACTTGTGTCCCAGCCTGATACATCCAAACTAGTTAATTTTTCTGCATTCCAAAACATCCAGCCCATATCCGTTACGTTGCTTGTATCCCAATTCGATACATCCAAACTGGTTAAGTTTCTTGCAGAAATAAACATACGATTCATGTTCGTTACGTTACTTGTATCGAAGTATTCTAATCCTTCAATTGTTGTTACATTCGATAAATCTCTAAATAAATTAGCTAGTGATGTACCTGCGGTAATCGGCCCCGTGAAAGTAATTTCCTTAATCATATTTTGATGACCAGGCCATGGACTGTTTATTGTTGTCCAATGAATAAATCCCTCACCTACTTTTAGCTTTCCATCCTCACAAAGCGTCCAGGACGCTCCCCTCAGTCCATTTGCTCCAGCTTGATCCGGGAATTTCCCCTCCGCAACTATCTTGCAGTCATCAGAATCCACTGGTTGCCACACCCATGTATCCGCCATTGTTGAACCGTTATATTGAGCCATCAGCTGGTCGCTTGTTAAAGCATGGCTTCCATTAGGACGCTCAGCTGTACCATTCCCAACATTTTGCCAAAGGCCTGTGAATTCATCATTTTGAACGACTGCTGGTAAGCCGGCATCAAGTGATGTCCGCCATCCTTCACCTTCATCTGGTTCCCACTCTTCTTGCGGTTGAATAAATACAAACTTTTCTCCTAGTGTTAAAGTTCTTAGTGTAGATGTCCCTGTAAACATATAACCCATGATCTCTACGTTGCTTGTATCCCAATTCGATAGATCCAAATTGGTTAAGGCACTTGCATCATAAAATATCCCACTCATATTCGTTACGCTGCTTGTATCCCAATTCGATAGATCCAAACTGGTTAATGAACTCGCCCAACCGAACATTCCACTCATATCCGTTACGCTACTTGTATCCCAATTCGATAAATCTAAACTGGTTAACGAACTCGCCCAATCGAACATTCCACTCATGTTTTCTACGTTACTCGTATCCCAATTCGATAGATCCAAACTGGTTAATGAACTTGCCCAACCGAACATTCCGTTCATGTTTTCTACGTTACTCGTATCCCAATTTGACACATTCAAATTGGTTAAAGCACTTGCTACATAAAACATATTTTCCATGTTCATTACATTGCTTGTATTCCAATTTGATAAATCCAAGCTAGTTAAACCCTCTGCCCAGCTGAATACTCCGCTCATATTCGTTACATTGCTTGTATCCCATTTTGACACATCCAAACTAGATAGCGCTCTTGTATTAGCAAACATCCCACTCATGTCCGTTACGTTGCTTGTATCCCAGCTTGATACGTCCAAACCGGATAAATCTCTTGCAATATTAAACATGGTTTGCATGTCGGTTACGCTACTTGTATCCCATTTTGATACATCCAAACTGGTTAAGCCTACACCTTGAAACATTCCGCTCATGTTTTTCACGTTGCTTGTGTCCCATTTTGATACATCTAAACTGATTAATGCGCTTGTCCAAGTAAACATAGCACTCATGTTGGTTACATTGCTTGTATCCCAGCTTGATACGTCTAAGCTTGTTAACCCCCTTGCCCAACTAAACATATTATTCATGTCCGTTACATTACTTATATCGAAGTATTCCAATCCTTCAATTGTTGTTACATTAGATAAATCTTTAAACAAATTAGCTAATGATGTGCCTGCTGTAATTGGTCCCGTGAAAGTAATTTCCTTAATCATATTTCGATGAGCATGCCATGGACTTCTTGTTTCTGTCCAATGAATAAATCCTTCACCTACTTTTAACATACCATCCTCGCAAAGCGTCCAAGGCGCTCCCTTAAGTCCATTTACCTCAGTTTGATCTGGTAATCTTCCCTCTGCAATGATCTTACAGTCATCAGAATCTACTGGTTGCCACACCCATGTATCCGCCATAGTAGAACCGTTAAATTGAGTCATAAGCTGGTCGCTTGTTAAGACATGGCCTCCATTAGGATGCTCAGCTGTACCATTCCCAACATTTTGCCAAAGGCCTGTGAATTCATCATTTTGAACGACCGCCGGTAACCCAGCATCATATGATGCCCACCATCCTTCACCTTCATCTGATTCCCACTCTTCTTGCGGTTGAATAAATACAAACTTTTCTCCTAGTGTTAAAGTGCTTAGCGCAGATGTTCCTGCAAACATATAACCCATGATCTCCACGTTGCTTGTATCCCAATTCGATAGATCCAAATTAGTTAATGCACTTGCATCATAAAACATACAGTGCATGTTCTTTACGTTACTTGTATCCCAGTTTGAGACATCTAAATCATTTAGCTGAGTTGTATTCCAAAACATCCTGCCCATGTTGATTACGCTACTTGTGTCCCAATTCGATACATCCAAACCAGATAAAGTTAATCCACAAAACATCTCACTCATGTCTGTTACGTTGCCTGTATCCCATTTTGACACATCCAAATCTGATAAAGAACTTGCCCAACCGAACATCGCATGCATATCCGCTACGTTACTTGTATCCCAGTTTGACACATCCACACTGGATAAAGCTTTTGCCGCATAAAACATCCAATGCATGGTCGTTACATTGCTTGTGTTCCAATCTAATACATCTAAGTTAACTAACCCCTCTGCCCAGCTGAACACACCACTCATATTCGTTACACTGCTCGTATCCCATTTTGACACATCTAAATCGGTTAGGGCTCTTGTATTAGCAAACATCCAACTGATGTCTTTTGCATTGCTCATATCCCAGCTTGATACGTCCAAACCAGATAAACCTCTTGCAATATTAAACATACTTCGCATGTCAGTTACGCTACTTGTATCCCAACGTGATACATCTAAACTGGTTAAGCCTGCACCATGAAACATTTCACTCATATTTGTCACGTTGCTCGTATCCCAATTTGATACATCTAAACTGGTTAATGCGCTTATCCAAGTAAACATAGCTCTCATGTTAGTTACATTGCTTGTATCCCAGCTTGATACGTCTAAGCTCGTTAACCGACTTGCTCTATTAAACATATTATTCATGTCCGTTACGTTACTTGTATCAAAGTGTTCCATTCCTTTAATTGTTGTTACATTAGATAAGTCTCTAAATAAATTAGCTAATGATGGGCCTGCTGTAATCGGCCTTGTAAAAGTAATTTCCTTAATCATAGTTCGATGATCATGCCATGGACTTCTTGTTGCCGTCCAATGAATAAATCCTTCACCTACTTTTAACATACCATCCTCGCAAAGCGTCCAAGGCGCTCCCTTAAGTCCATTTACTCCTGCTTGATCTGGAAATCTTCCCTCTGCAATTATATTGCAGGTACTCTCGTTTCCACGACCAACTTGAACTTCCATTGTATTTCCACTATTGCTATTCACATAAATGTCTATATCCGTTACTGCTGTTTGCGGATGGCAATCAGACCCAGTGGGTCGGTAAGTGTGATCCTCCGGCGTATGAAAGTTTGAATTCGGTGTTGTATTTGCATTAAATTCATTTCTAACACCATTTAATGCATAAAACGGATTAACACCATTTCCAGTAGCAACTATTGTTTCTATCTCAATCGCTTTGTGTAGATAATTGTTGTTTGGCATCCAAGTAGTACTAGCAAATACACGCTCATCCACATGATAAATTAAAATACCACCGTTATTACTACCAGAATATATGCGAAGAGATGCGTCAAAACCAACCATCTGTCTGTTTTCTACTAAGAAATATTGATTCGGATCAACATCACTTACAACTTTTAACACATTATATGGTTCTGATGCATCATTACTATGCATATCAAATTCTCCATACTCCTGTGCAGATACAGTGATTGGTGTAACAAAGCCTAATTTATTTTTCGACCAAGGATCAAAGTGGGTTGGTGTCGTACCAGCTGCATCAGGACCTGTTAGACGAGCATGACTTCCTATGCCCATCACACTATATCCGAACAGGCCACTAGTAAAATTGTTGTGATCATATAAATCAGGTAAGCCAAAGAGATGGCCTATCTCATGTATTGCTACGCCAATTCCCATAGCTGTAGTACCTATAGTAGTTACGCTGGTTAATTCACCCTGAGCTGCATATGATCCCAATAAATTTGCATCAGATCGAACAGCTTGAAGCCTACTCTCACCATTAACTGTTGTATAGCTAGGGCTCATGTGGCCATTTACACGTGGTGTGTCTGAAACATTAGATGCGGAAGACTCATAACCTGCTATCATAGCTGAAATTAGAAAATCTTCATTTAATATATTGCCATTTGTACGAGGAACATCTGAGAAATCAATATAATCTTTAACAGCGTCAAATGCAGCACGAACCTCGGAACCTACATTTGGAGTTGGACGATTTGGATGATTATCGTTTAATCGTACTAAGGCAACCCCATCTTTTATTTCAAGTGAAGATACTGCTGCTGTTGGATTTGTTATTCTAAACCCATCTGCCGCAGTAAATTGCGGTTTTGTAAATTGTAAATCAAAATCGTGTGAAACATCTTTAAAATAAGTATTGACGGTTTTTCCTGCTGTTCCAAAAAACTCATTTGACCAAAAGGCCGTAGTGTTAGGAAAATTAGGCGTGTGGTACATTGTGCTAAATTGTCTGTCGTTGAATTCGACCAACAATACTAGCAAGGGTATTCTGTTTTTAGTGAGGGCAGCTGAAGAAGCCGCTATTTCATATTGTTCTATTTTAGAATTTTGTACATTTTCGAACAAGCTGTCCATATCATCTACTGTGATTCTGGCTCCACGTAGACCAGGGATAAAAGATGACATCCCTACTACTTCATCACCTGGAAGCAACTGTTCATCTGATATATAGGCATAATGCCAATTTTTCGTTTCTTCATTATAAGCAATCACGTCTCCATTGAGCGTTTCGTGCCATTGTAGGAATTCATCCCCTTGAACTTTTACGCTGATAACAGAGCCATCTGCTTGTTCCACTTTACGCGGAGTAGGATCCGCTGGAGCTGCCAGTGCGGAAATCTCACGTAGCCCTACTATTGTAACAATTACAAGTAAACTAACCAAAAACATTTGTAACTTTTTCTTAGACATATCAAACTCTCCCTTTTTCAATGTTTTGATAAAATCATCCATGATGCTAAGGGACTAACAATAGCGATTAAAACTTTAAAATTCGTTGATCTTTTCTGTTCATAAAATATTGTTCTCCCCTTATAGTAACTAAACAATATCTCAAACTATCAATAAAACCACCTCCGATATTTAAACTTTATAGTTAAATTTTAGCATGATTCCCTTAAAAACACCAAGAATCCCCTTTAAAATGCAAATTGTTATATAAATTGCATATTTTGCAATCTATTCACTTGATGATGCCTTCTACCACCAAGCCTGTAATATTTAACATTCTAGTAGACTATATTTTGAAATAATTCCCCCTAACAAAAAACGCAAAAAAACCGGAATGATAAGATCATTCCGGTTTTAGTTTAACTCTTTTTTCAAATGACTAAGTTTGATTCACAAACTCATGTCAACATCACTCTTTATTTACACTTTAAATAACCCCACTGAAATGCGCAAAGCTTCATCTATTTTTCTCATCATCCCAGCATTCAATTTTGTAATCCGATCGGTTAATCTTTTTTTATCAATTGTTCGGATTTGCTCCAGCAAGATGACAGAATCTTTCTCAAGTCCTGCTGGACTTGCTTTAATCTCAACATGTGTTGGGATCTTTGCTTTGGTAATCTGAGCGGTTATGGCAGCAATAATCACCGTTGGACTGTAGTGATTACCAATGTCATTTTGAATCACTAGTACGGGTCGAATGCCGCCTTGTTCAGATCCCACAACCGGAGAAAGATCCGCATAGTATATTTCTCCGCGACTATAGGTCTTACTAATTGCCAAGTGCAGCACCTACCCTGCGCTCGAAACCTCTCTTTCGAGCTTTTGGAATTCATTGGCAATATTTAAATTGATCGCAGCCATTTCTTCATAGCCATGTCGCAATTGTTCTGCTAGCTCTTCGCAGTGCATTTGCTGCATAAACTTTTGGGTTGTCTTAGCTACAATTTGTTCTCGCTCTTTTTCCATGGTAGCTATTGCTGATCTAATCATTTTTGAATGGTTATTGTTTAACATGATTTTCCTCCCAAAAAGCTTCAATTGCTCATAAGGTGCAATTAGGAGCGTTTAAAAGCGTAGCAATCATTTCAGCTTATTGCGTAACTTTTGCTCCTAATTGCCCGATTTTATGCAGAATTTTATCGTATCAAAATAACTTGCCAAAGTATATTAGTAAAATAATACATCTTTAGTATAGTTATTTTCTTTTTCCTTTATGCTTCATTATACACAATTTTTATAAGTATTTCTAAAAGTTGCTTTCGTTATATTTTCTTCAAATGTTTTATCAGCCACGAGAATACGTTTTTAGAAAGGTTCTGACAAAGCGTTTTTAACAGCCACCACTTGATTATCTTGAAGATAGATTCTCGGCACTCGTTTGGAAAGTCCACAAACTACTTCATAATTGATGGTTTCTAGTCGATCTGCAATCTCTTCTACACGAATTGCATCGTTTCCACCTTCACCAATTAATGTAACCTTGGTGCCAACAGGAAATTCTCTCGGCAACCGGATCATGCATTGATCCATGCAAACACGTCCAACGATTGGCACTCTCTCTCCTTCAATCAAAACTGTTTGCCCGGACAATTTGCGTAACCAACCATCCGCATAACCAATTGGCAGTGTCCCGATCCACTCTGTTTTCGCTGCTTGATAAGTAGCACCATAACTAATCGCTGTCCCTACTGCAACTTGTTTCACCTGCACTAACTTCGTATGAAGCGATAATGCAGGTTTCAGCACAAAAGCTAATTGATCTGTAATTGCTGCAGAAGGCGTTAAGCCATACAAACTGATTCCTAATCTTACCGCAGTATAGTGCATATCAGCAAAGCGAAGTGTTCCTGCCGAATTACTACTATGAACCATTTTAGGCATTGTCGGCATCGTTCCTAATAATTCCTCAAAGCGAGCTACTTGCAAACGCAAATGCGTTTCATCCAATTCATCGGCTGTTGCGAAGTGGGTAAAAATGCCTTCTAGCACAATGCAGTCACAATCCGCTTCACTTAAAAGTTCATTTAATTCCGTTACTGTAGAAATACCCAATCTACCCATACCAGTGTCTGCTTTAATATGAATTTTCACGAATTGCTGTGTTTGCCTTAAAATTCGCTTTGCTTCTTGCAACCAGTTTCGATCAAATACAGTTAGCGTAATATTTTGTTTACTAGCAATTTCTACATACTTCACAGGCGTAGCGCCAAGCACTAAAATTGGTGCTGTAATTCCTTGCGCGCGCAACTGTAATGCCTCATCCAAGCTAGCAACCGCTAAATAATTGGCGCCTGCTGTGAGCGCTGCTTGTGCTACTTGCATGGCACCATGCCCGTAACCATCCGCTTTGACAACAGCGATTAAATCTTGCTCCTGCTTTAATTGCTTTTTTGTATTTTTTACATTATAGGCAATGGCGTTTAAGTCGATTTCAATCCATGTTTCGCGATAAAAATTGTCAGCTGTTGTCATTATGCTTCGTACCCCTTGGCGTCTATTTTAATTATTTTACCACAAAAAACGTTGGAAACTCGCGCAAATTTCCAACGTTTGTATTAGTGATACTTATTTTCCTGCTGCTGATATTTGTACCGAACTGGCAACCTCGATTAATTCTTCTCTTGTTAGATCATTTGAAGCGAGCATAAAGTCAATACCGTCGTACGTCCAGCTAATCGAGTGATCGGTAGCTGTAGCAATTGTAAATCCTAAATCTAGCGGGTCGCCTATTTGCATTGTTGTTGAAACTGTTTTAGCTACTTCTGCTTTCGATTGGATTAAAGTATAACTCTTTCCGTTACCTGAGAAGGTCAGGACTACTTGTTCTTTGTCTCCTTCTATCACTACTTTTTCACCGACTAATACCGCTCCTGCCACTTCTTCAGCTGGGTATCTGATGTCAAATGAAGTGTTTTCATCCTCTTCATCTATCGGCTTCTCCAATTGTGCCCCGGTCATGTTCTTTTTCACATCAAAATCATTTTTTCCGAATTTCGGATTGAATTCTACTTTCTTAAAGGTCATTTCCACTAGCACATTGTGATCTTTATCCATAATCTTCACATATTCCGGTGCCAAAGTGTCACGATTAATGGAAATTTCTTGAATTGGCAATGTTTGGTTGTTCGCATAGCGTGTCTTTGTTTCAAAAATGTATGATTTCTTGGTTGTCTTAAATTTTGATTTTTTATCCTTAATAATATCTTCTACTAATGATTGATACAAATAAACTTGCCCACCATTCTTTGGCCAATCACTTTGGAATTGGAAGCTCTTATTTAAAGATGGTGTTAGCACATACACGCCTTCCGCATTACGTAAAATAATTTGACTTTGTTCTTTGTTGACATTTTTTAAATCAACACGAAAATTGTTGGGTGCTTGATACCAAATTTCCACATCATATTCCTGTGGTACTGCACCAGTTTTCAAACTCATTTTCCCAGTGGCTTTATAGCCTTCTAACTTACTGACTTTTTCCTCCAGCTCAGCACGCACATCGGTATCCTTTTTTTCTCCGCACCCGGTTACAACAAATGCTAGCATCAGGGTCATTACAGTATAGAGTAGTCTCTTCATTTTCTTCTCTCCTTAATTTAAATAGAAAAGTGAAACAAGTAGAGTTGATGAGATTTGCAATAACTAAGCTCTATATGTAAAAAATTAAAAACCTTGTCCCCACTTCGTTGTTGAAGTATATGAGACAAGGTGTACAAGTATTCTTTATTATCTTTTAAATTTAACCTTCGATAAGCACTTGCGCTACAGCATAATGCTTTTCATGGGAGATCGAAAGGTGTACCTGTTGCTTTTGCGTAAGTTTACTACAATCAATTTGTGGCTGCCCATTTTCTTGATTGGTAATCATGATGTCTTGAAAAGACAAATCAGAACCAATACCTGTGTTTAATGCTTTAGCAAAGGCTTCCTTAGCAGCAAAACGACCGGCTAACCATTCCATCCTACGATGCTCATTAGTAAATCCTTGATATATCACAATTTCATCGCTAGTTAAAATCCGATTGATCAATCTTGGTTGCTCTTTTACAGCAAGTACCAGGCGTTCAATTTCAACAATATCAATCCCAATACCAATAATCATGATTAGTCTCTATCAAATCGACGGCCAGAATTTCTGCGTGACTCTGAATAAGGACGAGCGCCTGATGAACGTCTATCATTATGTGATCTGCGATTCCCATCATGTGAACGGCGGTTACTATCACCATAGGAACGACGTCTGCCGTCATTACGGGAGCGGTTACGATCCCCACCGGAACGGTGACGCTTCTGATCATTTGAACCGGAATAACGTTTAAATGGCAACGGCCTCTCGTCTGAAATATGCACAGGTTTTTCGTCCGGCTCTTTTATAAGCTGCTTCAAACAAGCGGCTATTATTTGCTCAGGACTTGCGTCTTCAAGCATATCCTCCGCCATATTCATGTAAGCAGACAAATCATCTTCTTGCACAGAAGCTAAGACTTTCTCTTTAGCTAATCTCCGTTGATTTTCAAGTGCATCTGTTGCTGTTGGCGGTCTTAAGTGATCCATTTTACGCTTTGTTGTTTTTTCAACGATTTCTAAATAAGCCATTTCTCGTGGTGTCACAAATGTAACAGCCATACCTTCTTTTCCAGCGCGCCCGGTTCGACCAATTCGGTGAACATAGGACTCCGGATCTTGTGGAATATCAAAGTTATAGACATGTGAAACTCCGGAAATATCCAATCCACGAGCAGCAACATCTGTTGCCACCAAAATCTCAATACTACCTTCTTTAAATTTCCTTAAAACTTGTAATCGTTTTGATTGTGTCAAATCACCATGGATGCCATCTGCATTGTAGCCTCTGACAGCGAGCGCTTCAATCAGCTCATCAACACGACGTTTTGTTCTTCCAAAAACAATTGCTAATTCAGGTGTATGAATATCTAACAACCTGGTAAAAGCATCAAACTTCTCTCGCTCAGGTACACGAACATAGTACTGGCTAATTAAAGGTACAGTCATTTCTTTAGCCTTAATTTTCACCGTTTGCGGCTCATCCATAAAACGATTAGCAATTTGGCGAATTGGCCCTGGCATTGTTGCAGAGAACAATAATGTCTGATGTTCCTCCGGTACTTGTGCTAAAATCGCTTCAATATCGTCAATGAAGCCCATATTTAACATTTCATCCGCTTCATCCAATACCACTGTCTGCACAGTGTCCAATCTCACTGTTCTACGATTGATATGATCCAGCAAACGCCCTGGTGTTCCTACAATAATATGTGGCGCTCTTTTTAAAGCACGAATTTGACGTGAAATATCTTGCCCGCCGTATACACTGAGGACACGAGTGCGACGAGCAGAACCTAATCGATATAGCTCTTCTGAAACTTGAATTGCTAATTCTCTAGTTGGCGCGATTACCAACCCTTGAACCTGATCCAGCTTATGATCTATTTTTTCAATCATTGGTATACCAAAGGCAACTGTCTTGCCAGTACCCGTTTGGGCTTGTCCAATCACGTCTCCACCTTGCAATGCTAATGGAATTGTTTCTGCTTGAATTGGTGTCGCCTCTTCAAATCCCATTTTCTCAATTGATTTGAGCGTAGATTCACTTATCCCTAGCTCACTAAATAATGTCATATTTTTACTCCTTTTTCTTAACGCTCACAAAAGCACCTTGTTTTTATTATCAAATTCCAAATGCCGCGAATTTGGGCAGCACCGGAACTACAATGTTTTCAACATAAAAATGGCAACCTTTAGTAGAATAGGTTGCAAGAACTTGAGTTACGATGCTTACTATATATTTATGTTACCACTTTTATTAATGTTTGGCAATAGACCTCTTATTTATGATACGATATTATGTAATTGAAATCGCATTACTGATAGAAAAGGTGAGAGAAATGGCTATAAGTGAAGCAAAAATTCAAGTTCGTTATGCGGAAACTGACATGATGGGTGTTGTATACCATGCTAACTATCTGATTTGGATGGAAGTAGGGCGGACGAAGTTTGTTCAAGATTTGGGGTTAGATTATAAATCAATGGAAGCAAAGGGCTATGTTGCGCCTATTATAGATGTTCAAGTTTCTTATAAACATGCTGTCCGCTACGGTGAAGAAGTGACAGTGAAAACTTGGATACAACAATACAGCAAACTGAAAACAGTCTATGCTTATGAAATGATTAAACCGGATGGCAAAATTGCCTGCACCGGCACATCTACTCATATTGTTGTGAACCGGGAAACGTTTCGTCCGGTGCCATTAAATAGGGTTGATCCTGAGTGGCATAGTGTTTATGAGAATATTATGGCTAAGCAGAATGTGTGATGTTATAGTGTTATGAAAAAAGAAGTGAGGCTCATCGAAGTCCTCACTTCTTTTGTAATATCTCACGTACAACCCAACTAGCCGCAATCAAGCCAGCCACTGACGGTACAAACGCATTGGAAGATGGCGGACTTTGCGCCTTGCGGATCGCAGAATCTTGATTTCCTACTACCTCGCGCACATCATCCAAAGTTGGAAGTGGTGGTTCGTCAGAGAAAATCACAGGCACACCTTTCGTGATCCCTGCCTTTCTCAATTTCGTACGAAAAACTCTGGCAATCGGATCCGTATGTGTTTTACTAACATCCACAATTTGAAATCGCGTTGGGTCAAGCTTGTTAGCAGCACCCATGCTTGAAATGAATGGGATTTTACGAGTTATACACTCTTCAGCGAGATGAATTTTATAAGAAATTGTATCGGATGCATCAATGACGTAGTCTGGGTTTTCTTGAAACAACTGTTCATGAGTTTCATCTGTATAAAACATTTTTAACGTAACAACTTCACAATTTGGATTAATATCACGAATCCGCTCCTGCATGACCTCTACTTTTGCTCGACCAACAGTCGATAAAAGCGCGTGTACTTGCCGATTCACATTCGTAATATCAATCACATCTTTATCAATTAGAATTAAGCGTCCGACACCGGATCGAGCTAATGCTTCTGCAGCAAATGAGCCGACACCGCCGATACCTAATATAGCAACTGATAAATTGCGTAACTTTTCTAACCCTGCTTCTCCAAATGCCAATTCATTTCGTGAAAATTGATGTAGCAATTGCTTCACTCCAAAAATAGTATTCATAAAGTCAACTCGTTCTCGCCCTGTAGGGGTGAAAACGAGTTGACTAAATACGATTTTCATTATACATCATTACCTTTGAAATGCAAATGCAAGCTTAGCTTTCTTTCCATACTAAAAGCCACGCAAAATTTTTAACAAACGTAAATTTTGTCCTGCTGTACCAATGTAGTTCTTGATTCCGTTCCTAGCAGCCAAACGACTTCGATTAGCAAATGAACTATCCACCTTGATGGATTTTAAATAATCTACCAAGCTCGCACCATTATAACCACTTGGTTTTGACTGTTGCGGCTTAGGTGCCGGAGACTGTGGCTTCACCGTGCTGGATCGTAATAAATTTAACAACCGCATGTTTTGTTCTGCTGTTCCGCTATAATTACTGATTCCATATTGCTTAGCCAGAGCTGATCTACTAATAAAGTCGCTAGGTTTTCTGATGCTTTTTAAATAATCTACTAGGCTACTGCCTGTATAGATTCCCGGACTGGGTGCGGGTGGTGGGGTCGATGCAGGGGGAACCGGAGCAGGTGTAGAAATAGTACCATTTAGCTCTTTTCGTATCGCATCTACAAAGCGTTGCCAGCCTTCCGCACGTAAACGATGTGGGCAATTTTTCCTACTCCAATCATAGTGTTGGCGTAAACGATCTACACCCCAATTACGTTCTTTCAGCAGCATCGCAATAAACCTAATTGCATTCGTTTTTGCAAATTCCCATCTCACACCACCTGATTTACTGTAACAAATTTCTATACCGATAGACTTACGATTGCCATCTCCATTTGCTCCATCACCAGCATGCCAGCCGTTACGGTTCAGTGGTAATCCCTGCACCACTTCCTTATCATCAATTGCGTAATGAAAGGAAACTTCGCGATCGTTACTAATCATATATCTAATCTCATTATCTGCTGATGCATCATTGGCTGTATTGTGAACCGTGATAAATTCTGCAACCATTGGATATGGGCATTTTAACCTATATTTATCTGTAGATACTAAATTTTTTCTTATATTCATGATTAGTCCTCCTTATATTTAGATAATTTTTCTATAATTTCATTTGGGATTCTGAGCCCCAACTCCGAACAATTTTCAATAATTGACCATGCTTCTGTGCTGCAATAAAACATAATTGTCATAGTTGCCATCGCTCCACGCAAGCCGAGCATTACGTCTAATACATTAGCGACAATAATAATTACAAAGACTGCAATTTTGCGCAAATAGCCGTGCCAGGCTGTGGCACTCTTTAATCGTCTAAGCTTAATTGCTTTTAAAATACCTGTTGCAATATCCGCAAGCATTAAGATTCCTAGAAATTTTAAAAATTGTGAGTCTCCGAATAAATATGTTTGTAATTGTTGTAATATTTCCATGGCATGCCTCTTTTTCTTTTAATATAAAAGAGGTTACAGAAATTTAATCTGTAACCTCTTAGATTGAAGATAAAACCTATCATCTTCAATTTCATATAAATTAAGCTGTACGCTTCCACATAAAACAAGTAATATACGGCTGCAAATTATTGTGCGCTTCTCCACTACCAGTAGTTTCTAAATTAGGAGCTCTACCATCACCATCAACCGCGAACTGTGTTGTTGTACTCTGCTGATGGAATATGCTTCCTGCAGAGCCATGCTTAGTGTCTGCACTATACCATGGTGGTCTAGTGAGCCTATGGCCATGTCTCGGCATTTGTCCTATTGATAAAGTGTGGGTCTTTGCTCCTCCAGCCCGTTCAACTGTATTAAATTCAGCTTGCGCAGTATCTACACCAACAGGTACTCTACCAGTACCCCAAGCAACCCAAGTTCCACCAAACAAGGTACTAGGATTAACATTATTAACTGACATATATATAGCGCCTATTGGATACACTACGCTTAGCAATGGCTGACCTTCCAAATAATACCCGGAAGCATCCATCGAACCTTCAGGGAGGTTTGCATTTGGCAACACGCCTACCCCCACAAGTTTCTTACTCTTATTAATGGCTAAAATAGGACGTCCATCACTCAATGTCAAAATTGGTGATGTAATCGTATTCAAACTGTCTGTAACTCTTAATTGTATTTCGTACATCGTCCCTAATGCAAAATTCGGAAACAGAGCCTTATTAATAGAAAACTTACCATTTAATATCTCGAAATGACTTGTTATATTCGCCCAATCCGACCATGCTTCATTAGGTAATGCTCGCGTTCTCATTTCTATACGACTAATAGCATTCGTAACCATTCCAAAGTTAACCGCATCATAAGTTCCTTCTGCTGTTAATTCAATGGTTGTTCCAACACCGCCTACACGCTCAATTTCATGTTTAGAAAATCTCGGAATAAGATAATTGATTAAATGATTACCAATATTCCGCTGAACTGTAGTCGAGTTTCCTCGACTATCTACTGCTTGCATTTGAAAGACACCAGTCGTAACAGTGCCAACATCCATATTTACATCTGCTGTTGCTGAAAAATTAGCCGTACTACTTTTATTACCGGCTGTAAAAGTATAACTGCGTCCAGTTGATCCTTTGTTTGGTATCATTCTATTAGCAGATGGTACAGTGCCCCTAACTAATGAATAGCCATTAATAATCCGTTGGCTATCACCAGTAAGCGCCAATGTAGCACCATTAGTGTCTGCATAAGCAAACGTTGTAAAAGTAGGATTTGCAGCTGTTACTGTCATCGTCCTATCTAAAGAACTCGACCACGTAGGGGTAGAACCAATTCTAGTCGCGATTGTAAATCTAACCGCCAAACTATTAGAATTTGGTGCTGCTGCAAGCAACCGATCCCTTTCTGCTTGTGTTAATGCAAACGTATAGCTACCAGTATTTGCTATACTACTTCTGACTAAAAAATTAGCGTTTCCTCCTACTTCCATCTTGGCATCTAGCGGTGCTCCTGATGGATTCGAAAAATTAATCACAGGGTTAGCAGTATCATTAAAGTTAGGTGCAGCACTTATACGTGCAATATCAAACGTAGTTACATTTGTAGTGCCACTATAATTACCCCATCCGTTACCAGCATTACCTCGTACCCGTAGCGCATAAGTTGTATTCGGATTTAAGCCTGTAAGTGTAGGTGTTAAGCTACTGCCACTATACAGGCGCGTAGTATTATTATACACCTCAATAGTAGTCGGACGTGTTTGTGTCCATCCTAACGTCATACCAATACTATTTAACCCTCTGGTTGTATTACTAATTGTCATAGCAGGTGCAGCAAATCCAGCATTAACCGTTGTAGTGAAGCGTGAATTATCAATATTTGCAACACCCCATCCTCTAAATGTTACTGTAATGGCTGTATTCCCACTAAGGTTACTTCGTGAGTGTGTTGCTCCACTAATTGTACTCCAACTACTATTGCTATTAAAATCAACTCTAGGCGGATTGACCTCTCTCGTATTTCCTCCTATGTTAATAATTACTCTACCAGCAGCAATCGCACTGAATGTTGAGAAGCCATCATTTCTAGCAGACCTAATACGTGTTATACTCAAACTACCATTACCAGCTGTATATTGTACCTCAAGCCGCATAGCCGCATTACCACTACCTGATTGACTTAGTACTACTGTCGGCATATTTCCTCACCCCTTTTATTAAAAAATTAAATATAATTCATTACCATTAATGATTTGTTTTTGAAAAGTTAAATTTACAATTTTAAAATCGCCATCGACAGTCGTATTTGTAAGCTTAACTAATTGATTATTAATTTCCACAATGGAACGTGCTAAGTTATTACGATCCAATATGCTAAAACCAGCATTATTGATCTGTGTTATGATGTTACTTACTGTAGAGTTAACTGTTATCCCTTGATAATTAATTAACACACCACCACCATACAATTCTCCAGCAGCAGGTTGCCAGTCTTGACGAGTATCTCCGGTTACACAAGTTAAATCGGTTATGAAACCGCCACGCGTGTTGTCCACATAACTATTCGTCACACGATATTTAAAGTTATTAATCGCATTAAACACAACAACTGATTCACTTAAACTCGACTCATCACTAGTATCCAGCACACTAATCCAGCCATCACCATAGTCTATTTCTACAAGCAACCTGTTCCCTTGTGTATTAGAATATTTGAAAGTTAAAGAATACGTAGTATTCACAACTAATGGCACCGCACCAATACGCTCAATAATATTATTTATCCCACCGAAATACATACTAGAGAATGTAGTATTCCGTAAATTCACATTCTCACCTGCATACGTTAAATGACCTGAAACCTCGAAAGTGTCTTCAAGCCCAAACTGCCCCATGCTATTCGGAATTAAGTTATTCCCGCCTTTAATCTCAAAGCTTGTTGTCAAATTATTAACCGATAAACGAAGCTGCGAAACCAGTTCAGTACTTGCATCTACAGCATCCTGTGTTTCTCTAACAGTCCCTCGGATTTCATTTAAATTATGATCCACCTCAAAGCGCACTTGGTTAATCATTTGCGCCTTACTGCCTGCCAGATCAACTGCGATAGGCTCTAAACTTTGGACACTTGCTCGAAGCGTTGATTTAATACGACTAGTACTTTCAATTTCTAAAATTGTTGTATCAAATAAAGTGCCATCTTTAGCTTCAATCGTTACGATATCGTTAATATCAAAAAGAAAATCATCAACACACCCTACCAGTTCAAACGGTGTTATACTCATCCCAATAATTCTCTTTGCAACATCTGTTATCATTTCTTCACGAATCAAATCGACATATGCATTATCATCAATTCGCCAAGTAATTGGATTTTCAACCTCAAATGGCTCAAGCATCGCGTCCTCATAATCTTTGTGCCCCAATGAAATCTGATTAATTGCTCCAAACACCTCTATTTTATTACTCAATTTCTCATACTTCTTTCGAGTAATGGTCACTCCTGTAGGGGTAGGCTTAGAAAACACCAAGCCACCTTCGCGACTGATATAAGCAATTTCACCACCCAGCTCTGCCATTCTACTAATGACTTCCCTAGCTGACGATGGATTGGGAAAATTCGGCTTCTTACTAAACACATAACTTGCAAATTCGAAATCTGTTGTTTCAAGAGGTACTTTCAAGCTATCACACAACTCACTAATTATGTCTAGGCCTGTCCATGTTTCCTCTTCCCAATCAAGTTGTGTGCTATACGGCACATCAAATGACACTGATCTATCCATACCATCAAAGCTAACGACAAGACCTGAATCATCTACTTGAATGTTATCGTCTGTAGCCGTAAATACACCCATCGGCACCCATTCAATAATCGGTTCAGTTGTTGTACCTTCATCAAGTACTAAACCACGGAACACAGCCACTTCCTTGCCATGAAGATCTATTGTATTATCGAAATTATAGATCTCAAATTTACACTTTTTAGCCGGAAATCCACCTATAAATGATTCAGCCTGATGTATGATTTGAGGTGTCGTTTTAATGGTATCACTGTGATATGCTACATCATCAACTATAATCATAGAATGAGGCTGTCGTCCCACTTCTTCATTAATTAGCTTTTTATATTCCTCACTAACTTGATACACTAAAATCACCTCTTATCTGTGTTCATTTGAATAAATTTAATTTCAAAATTTGTGGCAATTTCTACACCATTGATCAACTTGACATCGATTTTGTCAGCCACTACATAACACGGCTTTGTTACCCTCGTCCCTGTTCGAAAATCATAATAATTAACATTCATGTTGGTCAATGATAACAAGCTTAGAATCTCTCGTAATTCTGTACCTGATTTCATATTGAAACCACAATAAAGTTGCGTTGTCATGCCAATTACATCACGGTATAATGTACCATCTTCACTTCTGCCACTAGTATCACCATCAAGCTGTGCATATTCTTGATCGAATCTATCACATGCTAGTGTCACACCATTAGCAATCACTTTATATTTATCAGTTACCATGCTATCACCTCACTATGTCAACAAAGACACATAACCATCTCTGATTTGTGCACTGTTGATCTCCTTAATCAAATGTTTTCCGTCAGGATATTCAAGTTTCAACCTCAAGTCAATCGACTGGTTTCCGTTGCCACTACTTAAGTTTGCATGTTGTAAAGCTTTAGCTACTTGCTCATAAATCTTAGACTCCGGCGCAACAATCTCACCTTCACGGGTATTGTCACCGATAATTGCTAATTGTGGTTGATTCCTTCCAACATATCCACCTTGAGCTAGCTTTGGAATGCTCATCTCACTGATTGTGCTAACACTGACACCTGGTATTTTATTAATAATTCTTATAGCACCATTAATGGCCCTAATAAAACCATTGATTTTACCTTCAGCAAAACCAATTATGCTATTCACAACTGACTTAAATGCACCACCAATAGCATTGCCTATCTTAGAGCCGATTGTTGAAAACTGCGCCTTAATTGTATTCCAAATTCCTCCAAAGAAACTGCCAACGCTACTAAAGACATTTTTAATCGCTTCCCATGCTTCACTAAACTTAGTTCTAAACCAGCTTGTTACTTCGTTAAACACATTCTTAATATCGTTCCAACGTTCTCCAAACCAGCTTCTAACTACACTAAAGATATTTTGGATTGCCGTCCATGCTTCACTAAACTTGGTTCTAAACCAGTTTGTTACTTCGCTAAAGACATTCTTAATATCGTTCCAACGATCGCCGAACCAGCCACCAATTACGCTAAACACATTTTTAATTGCTTCCCATGCATCACTAGCAAATCGTTTAATATCATTCCACGTTTTTTCACTTTTCGTCATCATTTTTCCACTTTGCTCGTCCCATACAAGGCCTTGTTCTTTAGCATCCTCAATAATTTGATCTCGAAGTTTCATTGAACTTTCGCTACCATCTTCAGCTAACGCAGCAAGTGTATCGTTTAAGTCATCATAGTTACCAGTTGTTTTTGCCGTCTCAAGCTGCAATCCAGCTTGTGCTGCTACTTCTTCAAGGTGTGCTGCCGTTAATTCTTGCTCACTATTCGCAAGCCTTTCAGTATTAGCAGTCAACTGATCTTGCGCATCCGCCAATTGATTCTCAGCACTCTCAAGCTCTAAAGTTGCACGTTGTGCTTCACGACTACCCTCTCCGTATTGCTCAATCGCTTCATTCAGTGCCTTTTTCTTTTCAGCAACCTTATCTTCTGCATCCATTACCGCTAGTTGAGTATCTACCATACCTCGTGCAAGCCCATCAAGCTCTTTTTCCAAATCCATCCTAGCATTGACTGCATTAGCATACTCTTCCTGCTTCTTCTTAAGTGCATCAACAGCATCACCGGTCAGCTTATGTGTCTTAATCGTATCCTCTATAGATCGCCCTTGCGCTTCGATATCTGCAATACTCTTTCTATATGATTCTGCCAATGCTGTATTGCCCTTACCACTTGCCTCTAATTGTTGCAAGTTATCTCTAAGCTTAGATGTCTGCTGCTCTGTTGCTTGCCGAACTTCATCTACTGCCTTAGCTACTGCTTTCTCCTCTTCAGCTGCTTTTTTCTTAGCATTACTCCAGAAGGTGAACGCTGCTATTACAGCTGCGATAGCTATTAATATCAGTCCTATGGGATTAGCAATTAAAGTAGCCCAGAGCGCTTTAAGCGCAGCTGTGGCTGCAGTTGTGGCAATTGTGAATATCCCTTTTGCTCCTGACATAGCTGCTAAGGTAGTAGTATATCGCACAGCTTCTACTATAGAAGTTACTACTCCCGAACTCGCTATTTTGTTTGCCACGTCATAAGCCTTTATGGCTGTTTCCGTAGTTTTTACCACCTCAGTAAATGTAGAAAAAGAATCACTTATATTATTCATAGTTGTTGCAAAAGTACTTTCCATTCCTTTTGCAATGGATGATATCTGATTCTGTAATCCATTATCTTTTAAAACCAAAGCAACTGAAACAGTACCTGCATTCATCATATCTTTCATCCTTTCTTAAATTAGTTTTTTAGCTACACCTCCCCAGCTTTTAAAGTCTTCATGTTTTGGACAAAAATAAAATGCCTTTACAGGCATCAGTTAATTACCAACATTTCAACCAACCCTTAGAACCTGTCTAAAACCTTTTTGAAATGTATTTTTCAGAAAGACCTTAGACAGGCTCTAAGGAATAAGTAGCACATGCTTAGTAGGTGCTACTCATTCCTTAATCCTAACTAAACATCGACTTCAATAAATCTTGCACCTTCTCTAAATCTTGTGCTGTCTTTTGCTTATTTTTGAAAGCGAACCATTCAGCGCGAACTTTCTTTGCATGATTTGTCATTTCTCTAATGCGCTTTTGATCCTTTTCAGACCTGATATGCACTGTTTGTCCTAGTGCTGTATCGCCATTAATTCCGCTTAATAGCCTGTTATACTCACTACATGAAATCATTTCATATTCATGATGTAATCGAATACCATATTGTTCCGCAAAGCTAGAAACGATTAAATCCCAATCAAATTGCTCATCGTAATAGCTTTCCGGAGGCGTTAGTTTTTTCTTGCATTGTCTCGCAATTTATCCGGATCTTCTCCTGTGATCGCTCCCATGATACAAAACGTCAAATACGTATAATCTTTCACGCTTAAATCCATTGCTAGAATTTCTTTTGCTGCTTTTTTGCCTAGTGACATTTCAAGTATTGACAATTCCTTCTTTTCCTGCGATACTTTCACATCATTTTGAACCGCCATAATCTTGTCAAAGGTACTTTTTCGATCATCAACTATATATAATTTGTCTCCAATTTTTAATTGTGGATGATTATCTCCACTTAAAATTTTTGTATCAATAATTTTCATGTTCATTAACCCCTTTATTTTTTTGATAGAAAAAGGCAAGCCAAATAGGCCTGCCTATTCATTTATTTAAGCTGATGCTAAAGTGAAAACAGGTTCTCCATTTGCAATTAGATCAAACTCCAACGGTGCTACTGCTGTACCCTCTGCACCCCAAATACTTGAAATCGAAGCGATTGCTGTAAATTGCAAGATATCGCCATTCGGGAATGTTACACGTACATCTACATTGCAATCTTGTCCATTTTTATTCCATTTGTTTGCGATTAGGTCGTTACCTGCATCGCCAACATGTCTCTTTCCTGCCATTGACATAGTAAAAGCTTTAGATGTTGCTAACGCTTTCTTCCAACCACCATCAGTGATTGAATACCATTCTTCCACACCTGTCTCAACCGCAATATCTGCACTCTCCATATCTGCGATTGCAACATAGTTAGATGAACCTACCTCTGCTACTTTAATATCTAAGTTATTAACTGGAAATACTCCACTTGTCATTACTGCCATATTATTTTCCTCCTATATCTTTTCAATAAAATCTATTTCGAATGAGTATTGACATACTCCATCATCATTTGCGCCAATCCAAATTGGCTCATTGTAGATAACATGCGCGAATACTGATTGTTCTCCAATTAAAAAAGACTTTTTGTGAAAAAAGTCTTGTATACGCACTGCCATCTCTTCCGCTTCATCAGCGTCTTTGGTGTAGCGTAACAAAATTGTAATCGCTTTGAGGTTATAGCCCTTCTTTGCTCCACCATAAGTTTGTATATTTTCTATCTCACGCTCTGAGTTTAAAAAACATACAGCGATTTCTTCGCTATCGTCAATCTTCCCGCTAGAAATGGCATGAGTCCACCCAAATGCGTCTCTGAAGTAGTCTCTATACTGTTTTAGAGTCATTGCAATTCCCTCCTTATAAATATGTTCAAAGCTTCTACATGAATTGTTGCTCCTTCTTTGTCTTCTTTTTTAAATGACAAAGCACCTGCTAGTATCTCTCTGAATGCTTCTTCTAACCGTGCAACCTTCTCTGCCTTGTTTTGATCATATTTGGTTAGAATTTTCTTTGTCTCTTCATCTGTATAACCATTATCTTTTAGCGCTGATTTCATAATACCGTCCTGTCGCTTGGCAAGGATATGATCAAGCTTCTCGAATATTTGTTTGTACTGACTTATATCCGATTGGCAAGCTTCATTCTGTGTATTACTTGACTGTTGGTATTGCTTTTGTTTGAACTTATTTTCCATAGCTCTCTCCTATTTTAAGCCCGTCGGCTTTTATCCCCAGCTTTTAATGTCTTCATGTTTTGGACAAAAATGCCACTTTATTGTTGATCTACATGCTTAAGCGCGCTTCAATTTAATCGTAGTAACCCTCTTCAAAAGTGGCTATAAAAAATACTACACCGCTCCGAAACTGGCAGTGTAGTACTTCTTATTGATGACTTGTTATTTGATACTAACATATTATCATACTTTTGTTCTTAAAAAGAGACAACTGTGGGACAGGTTTTATCCTCTAAAATAAAAAGAAGCTTATAAATTTCTTCTAAGCTCTCGTATCTTGTTTTTGTGCTTTCCCGATTTTGCGGCTCTTTCAAGCTCTATTTTCTGTACACCGTCCCAAAATATGTTGTCGGAATAACAATATACCCGTTAGACCAATATGAACCGTCAAGATTCAGGTCTTCTGGTCTTACTTGATCGAATATATTCATATCTTGGGCAGCCAATGTCCCTGAAAATTCGCCGTCATCAAAATGGATCCATTGCTGTGAGCAAATAGCTTGTGTATACTCATCATGATCCCATACGAAATTGCCTAAATCATCTGCTTTTACCAAACCTTCGACTCTCCATTCCGCTTCCTGCACAATTTCAACCTTTTTAGTCTCAGGTAAGTTTGGATCAACTGGACTTTCTGGATCTGTTGGTTCTTCTGGATCTACTGGTTTTCCTGTTAACAAGTGATCTATACTTCGTTTAAGTGCCTCGATTTCGTGCTTCAACGCTGAAAGTCTAAGCTCACAATCACATTTTTGTAGCTCGTTTTCTAACTCTTCCAACTTTTCCTCTAAATCTTTACCATCTCTGACAACAATGCATTTTGCTACAATCTTACCTAGTCTTGTAAGTAATTTCAATTTAATATTCCTCCTCTTCTTCATCTTCTTCATATGTGACTATATTATCTGTTCTTTCTACAATTGCATCTATTCTGTCAATCAGATAGTCCAATTTACCTTCATCAAGATCAAGATCTTGATCTCCGTCAAAACCATCTGTATATCCATCATCCACACCGGGCATTACGTTTATAGTCGCGTATGTTGTTCTAGCGACAACGCTTCCGTTTGTAGCCTTAACCCCTACGTGGAGAGTTCCCGGCATATTGATTGCTTGGTAAGGTACTACACATGCTCCCTCTTCATTAATATCGCTAGCAAAAGGTACACTAACGGCTAAACCGTCCCTGCTATCTTTGCTAAGTATAAATATACCTTCTTTGTTAGACAGCTCCTCCCAGTTGCCATCAAACTCAAATTGCGCTTTCAAGAAGTTTTTACTTCCGCTTGATATTGTCATATCTGGATCTCCACAGATAAGTTCCATTCCGTCTACTTTAAAATCAATTACCATGTTTATGCTCTCCTTCCTATTGCTTGCCATAGTACTGTAGTGTTGGTTGTATTAGTTCGATTTACACATATATCTACATGCGTTGTCGTTGTGTTAGTTACACTAACTCCTCGTACAGTTGATCCGGGCACGCTTGTGCTTGCTGAAACTATTACATTTGGGTTGTTGCTGTACGCTTGCGGAAAACGCAAACGTTTGACCTCTGTAACGCCTGGGCTTTTCGGGGTTATAGTCTCAGACCCCCACTGAATTAACAAATTGCCGATTCGTGCTTGGCCTTCTCGGGAGCTGATACCTGTTAATGCTGGAGTTACCGATGACCACCCTGACCATGTACCACTAGCTAGAAAATTTATAAATACATTATTAGCTGTGTCTACAGCTTGTACCCAGCCGTTTGTTGAACCAGTCAGGTGTACTAGACCTCGAATAGCCCTAGTCCCTGGTGCATTTCTTGTTCCGCCTGCTGCATAAAAAGTATGCAAGCCCGTGCCTGCATTTTGCACATCTGCTAAAAAATTTCTCGATGTGTCAGTAATGTTAATAGCAGGTGCACCGCTATCTTGTGTTATCTTTTTTAACTGTGCAGCGTTCAGCCTCGTAGACTGTTCCGCGCTCATAAACCCATTTACAGATGCTGTAGCAATACCATGAGTGTGCTCATGAGTGTGTTCTGGCGGCAAACTAAATCCAGTTGCTTTTACACCTTGTTCAAGCTTAACGTTTCTGATTTCAAACCATTTGCCGTCTGCGACGTCCCTTGTTGCAATTAAAACACCGCCACGTCTTGTAGACCATGGTGCTGACCTCGTATGTGTAACTTTCGTCCATTCTGTTTCTGATAATTGTACATTTTGGTTTGGAAAAGATATATTACCACCTTCAGAGGCAATTCGCATGAGAAATGTGTAGTTCATGTTAGTCACATTCCCTCGTATTTCATATGATAATGTATAGTTAACACCTTGTTGTATCTCCGCTTGTCTATCATCTGCTATATCCTGGGCTCCCATAAACGTTACTGCTGCACCTGCTGTAAGATCTACCCTTATGATATTAGTTGGACTTGATTTGTTCATACTAAAAATAGTACTAGTACCGCTTCTAATCCACCGCTCTAATCGTGCATCTGTTATTAAGTTGCGACCATCTAGTCCATTAAGTTCCGTATCGGAATTATCTAGCCTATTTTTCAGTGTTGTAAAACCCCCGCGTGCTTCTATGACTTCTGCACCGTTGGTTGTCCCACTAACGACTGTGTCCCAACGACTATCCAAGTTATCGAATTTGCCTTCTAACTCCGTCTGCCGATATTCTGTGTTTTCGCTAACCTCGCCGACAGCTTGTAAACCATCCGCTATAGCCTCACGAACCTCACGTCCGTAAACTTTAGTACGAACATAACCAGCAAATTGCTGTAATTTTTCTTTTATACTCATATCGAACCTCCTAGTTTTTATAAATACTGTTTATTGTTTATTTTCTTAATGCTTCTTAAGCAGCTACAATACTCTTTTTTAACATAAATTATCTTGATTGTTCTTTTATATTTGGCTCACTTTGCTTACAACCGATAACTACTCTCAAGTAGCAAATTACTAAAGCCTGCTTGCATCAAGATAATATTTCCGTTAGCCAGCAAATGCAATAAGCATGGTCGATTTGCTGTATCCGAATCAAATGTTTGGCCTGCTAATCTGATGATATTACCTGCAGCGGGCCGATACGCTAATGGTACAGTGCCGACTACAGTGTTAGCTGCTCTATTACTCAAGTTTACATGCATACTTATATGACAGAAATCTGCTGTATTTTTACTAACATGCGCTCTTGTATTAGGTGCTAATGTTACGCCAGTAGCTAGCGAAATTGTCCCTGAAATACTACTTGTGGCATTAATAATCCGTGTATCTACTTCAGATCTTGAATAAGTATTTAAATCTTGAGTAGTCAAGTTAGCTGCTGCTGTTACAACTCCTTTTTCATTAACTGTCACTTTTGAATAAGTTCCCACTGCCACTCCAGAATTAGCCATCCGAATTACATTGCCAGACTTAACTAATCCCCCAGTAGCCGTCATAGTCGATCGATTTCTAATCTCTGAAAGATTCATCTCTTGCTGACGCTGCATTCGTACTCGATATTCATTTGCTGTTTCAAACTTATCACCAATTGTTAGTTGTGATAAATGCTCTTGATCAACTTGTGTTGTTTTCTTAATGATTCGCAAATCCGTATCAATTTTCATCAATGGATTAACCAATCTTGTATAAGTAGCTACTTGGTAGCTATTAATGTCCAGACCTACCTTGGATAAATCCAAAGCGCTAACCGAATAACTCACCTTCACACGATTATTTTCTCGCAAAAATGCTTGACCACGTGTCCGCAAAGCCCTTGGCGAATTAACATCATCCCATATTTCCGACACTGTCACGTTTCCAAAGCTTGCTAACATTGCAGCATCTTCAATATAATCCCTATCGTTATTGACACTTGCTATCGTTACTCTTTGTTGACTATCTTCAATCTTTGACCCTAATGGTATCAATCGCGTGATAACATTAGAAGGATCAATTTCCATCCGCAACGATTTCAAGTTTTTGGCCAATCGTATTTCTGTTTTTGGATCCGAACTGCCAACTTGTTGTAGCCAATCCAAATAACGAACGCCGTTCACCTTACGAATAGATAACTCTCCGCCTAATGGTTCTATTAATTTACTCTTTAACAATTGTAGTGTCTTTACATAGTCTAATTCGCAATCTACTTCGGTAGCTGCAATCGTTACATTTCCTACTTCGAATCGCTTAAATGCCTCCACTTGACTATTATGCCGACTCAAAATCGCCCTTAAAAGGTTTCGTGGTGTGGTACGACTAAACTCTTGCCATTGTCCACTGGAATCATTTAAAAAGCCTAGCTCACTCTCGCATTTAATGTTTTTGAATACTTTCCCATCTGAATCCATTTCCGGTGAAATAAAAAAAACACGACCTTCATACTCCATTTGGTTCGTGTTCAAGTTTTTGATATTAACTAAAGTTTTCAACGGATGTAGCTCATTATAACAAGGGTGATCTGAAAAAATTTTAAAATCAAATGGATCTACTGTACCAATCCCATTCTCAAATTTTCCTTCAAGAATTTTTGGACCATCATATGCCATATTCCCTGTGTGTAAAACCTTTTCCGTTGTGTCATTCATAATCGTAATGTAGTACATCAGACCACCTCTTTGTAATACTCAAATGTGATGGTACCGTTACCGACGACTACAAGCTGGTTCTCACCTATTTTTAATCCGAACCGCCAATCTTTAACTCGTCCCACTGGGAATGAAAATGATTGACCTGCTCCATTATGAATATCCATTGGCGCACTACATACGATTACTGGGCATACACTACGACTGCTAGCATTCAATAACGAAATTTCCTTACTTCCCGATACAGCAAATGTTGTGGTTAGGCTGTGGTCTAGCTCAAAGTTGAATTTGTCCCACAAATCATGCCCTTCTGCATACTCACTAACCTTAAATGGATACGCGTCAAATATGATATTAACCTCTAAGCCATGATACGTATCAACAACAGAGATATCCGTACATTCAGCTAAAAAATAATAACCTGGTGCTCCATCATCAATTAACTTTTGTCTTGGTACGTTAAATAGCCAATTGGACAGCATGGTCTCCAATGATTTTCTACTTTCATAACGGTATTCTTTTAGTAAAAATTGATACGATAACTGCCTATCCTCATAAGCCACTTCACCATTGCTCCATGAAAAATCATAGTTGCCATGAGCAAACGGAACTGATTCCAATATACGTTTTTTCGCAGGTACTGGGGCAGAGCGATTTAATAAAGTTAAATGATATTCACTTGTATGGTGCCTATTAAACTGAAACCCTTCCATCATTACAACGCCCTTTCTGCTTGAATGGTCGCAATCATATTACGACGATCCAAATTTTTATGAATTGCTTCACCATCTAAATAAGTACTGTTATCCTTTTTATAGATAGCAGATAATAAACTTTCCACTCTATGCAAGTTAATGCTAGATGCTTGGCTTGGGGTGACAACTCTAATATCATGGAGTTGCCTTTGATCAAACTGTGCTTTGGCGCGTCCGTATTCTCGCATAAGCTGGTTACTTAGACCCGCTGTTAGGATTTGTGTGCCGGTTGGAAGATTAATGACTTCATCGCCTTTTTCGTGAATGCGTGTTAGCCCGCCAATAAAATAGTCCGTTCCTTTGGCATTCTTTGACACGTTTAATTTTCCTAACAGATTTACACCTATGGAAATCACCCTAGATGTAAATGAAAATTTACTAACCCAGTCATTTGTATTACGAATATCTTTTTTTACATCGTCTGTATTTGTTTTAATATTTGCAGACTTAGGAAGATACTCATATGTACCCCAAAAATTATTGAACCTAGATTGCTTATCTCGAGTTTTATCTACGTTTGTTAAAATATCTGCATTATGAACTTTATAATCTTGAGCTTGCCAATCTTCATGACATGTAGCTACATCACTTTTAGTTTCATTTGCGTTTGTTAGAATATTTGCATGATGATCTTCATATTTTTGATCTTGCCAATCTTCATGGCATGTAGCTACATCACTTTTAGTTTCATTTGCGTTTGTTTGAATATATGCATGATGATCTTCATATTTTTGATCTTGCCAATCTTCATGGCATGTAGCTACATCACTTTTAGTTTCATTTGCGTTTGTTAGAACATGTGCATTATGAACTTTATAATCTTGATTTTGCCAACTTGTATGAAATGCAGCTACTTCGTCACTCGCTCCCTTGGCTTCGCGACCTGCTTTACTAAGTCTGTCCCTAATAGTTTCCCCTTGATGACAAAGGGCTTTGGAAAATTCACCAGTGTATGCCGACAAATTGGATATTATTCCCGGATGAACTTTCTCATATTCTAAAATCTTATCATCAATTCCGTTAATATGATTTTCAAAAACTCTATCAGTCTCTGCAAAGAGCTTTTTAGCTTCCTCTGGATCCAAAGCTTCTTTCTGTGATTTTTTCCATGCTTCATATTCTGTTTCAGCACTTAGTCTTTGTTTTTCCAGTGACTCTACTACCGCTTCTGCTTGAGTCTTTGTTGATGCTTCGACATCCCCTGTCATAGACTTCAATATTCGCTCACGCTGATTCTGATCTTCTACAAGATGCTTCAAGCTTTCCTCTGTAGCTTTAGAGCTCAGATCTGTTATCTGTTCTAGTTCTAAAGCAGTTAGCTCTACACCATTTCGCGCTGCATTCTCCTGTATATGCTTTCTTTCAGCATTATAGCTTTCTATATTCTGCAGTGACTCTCCTAAACCTTCCAACTCTTGGACATTTTGCTCTTTTATTACACCTTCCAGAAATGATGGTGCTGTTGCTGCCTGCTCTTGTAATGCTGCTATTTTGCTTTTGAGACTATTTTCTGCAATATCTCCCATAGCATTAAAGCTTTCTGTTACTGCTTTTTCAGATCCTCCTACCCCTTTTTCCAGCAACTCAAGATTAGTCACGGCAGTAGTACCCAAGTCAGCAAATCTTTCTAAAATAGTAGCTGTATCCTCTGGAAATTGTTGAGCCCAACGGTTCACTCGACTATCTAAACGGTCTACAGACTCTTCAACAGCAACTGCGAGTATCAATGGAACTGATGCAACCAATGCTAAAGGTCCTGCAGCTGTAGCTAGAGTGCCAAAGCTTATCCCTAATCCCTGAGTAGCAGTTGCAATACCACCAATAGTGGCTGCTGCATAAGCTAAATCAGCTACATCTCCAAGATTAATGCCTTTCTCATTAATCGACTGTGTACCATCAGCTAAATCTTTTACTGCACCTACCAGACCTATTACCGGATTCCTTTTTCCACCTAAAGCGCCTACTAGCTTATTTGCATTTTTCATATCGTCTATTATAGCTAGCATAGCATCATCGAATTCAGGAAGTGCAAATTTAGAAGGATGCATTGCTTGTTCGTTTTGAATACCTACATCTTTTAAAAGAGTTCCAAAACTGGTTATCTTCTGTTCTGCTTCGCGAGTATTCGTTAGTTCAAATGCCTGTCCTAAAGCCTTAGACATCCCTTCTAACTGCACTTCAGTTATTTGTATGCTATCTTGAACATATGAAAAATCTGTTCTAAGCTGATTCTCCATAGATGAGCTAGCATTTTCCACATGTTGTAGCGGTAATATAATACCTTTCTCAATTCCGGCTCCAACAGAACGTACTTGCTTATCTAATAAGATATTATCATCGACCATTTTACGATAAGCCTTATCAAAGTTACGCGTATCTACATCAATTTTAATAGCTATTCCCATATAACATCCTCTCCTTTCTTAATTTATAGAAAAATGCTATAGCCTCTAATTTTTGAGTCCATAGCATTTTAATGATATTATAATTCCATATGGTATAATAACGGCAGTTCGCATTTTAGTCTATTAAGGAAGATCCTGGAGCTGTTCCGGTAAAATCAATATAAGCTTGGAATCTTGAAAGCAAAGCAATAAGGGCTTCTCTTTGCCCCCTCGAACATAGTGATACTTCATCATCTCTACATCTAACTTTAATCCCTTGTCAATGATTTGAGTAGTTAACCAGCCGCTTTCGCTATACATATCACCTAGCTGCTTCTCCCGATCAGATTTTTCTTCATCAGGCTTTATTATCCCAGAAATAATGAAGGTATTCTCCAATCTCCACGCATAAATTTCTTGATCAATTAGGTTCACATCAGAAGTCACATCAATTGGCTCTCCTATAACCTTCACTACTTCCTCTTGACTCATACCTAATTCTAAAAGTTGTAGCCTATCGGTAGATATTTCTTTACCCTCTGCAAAGTAGATGCCAGTCATGATAATAATAGCAACCGCTAAAGCCATCCCTATTATCAAAATTAACTTATTTTTTATCATAAGAATTCTTACCCTCTCTATGTTTTTTTAGTAGTTTCATTATTTCCTGATAATAAAGCTTATGTTAATTTATTAAGGAAGATCTTGAAGCAGCTCTGGTAAAATCAATATAAGTTTAGAATCTTGAAAGCAAAGTAAAAGGTACTTCTCTCCACCTCCTCGGATATAGTGATATTTCATCACATCTAATCCTTTGTAAATATCCGATCGAAAGCTTTCAGTATACATCTTTTCCCTCTTCTTCTCCTGACCAGATCTCTCCTCATCGGGCTTTATAACTGACTCAACAACATAAGAAGCATTTTCTGATTGCCATGCATCAATCTCTTGTTCAATTCGCTTCACATCAGAAGTTACATTAATTGGCTCCCCTAAAATCTTTACTACTCTCCCTTGGCTCATACCCAATTCTAAAAGCGCCATTTTATCAATATCACCAATTGTGTCATGGTAGCGCTTTTGAATACTCTCTACATATTCTCTTCTATCAGATTCTTCTATTCCCATGCTTTTCAGTAACTCTGCTTCTGCTCTCACTGTATTGTGCTTATGTATCATTTCAAGCATTACAATAATCGCTCCTTTAGTCGAGTCACTAACTGCTATTGCTTCTTCCATAGTACTTTTTCGACCATGAAGTGTTGCTTGCTCAAGGGTTTCCACCAGATGAGTCATTTCGGTGCGAACTTTCGTAAGAAATGGCAATGCAGCATCGTCGTGTAAATCAAACACTTCTTGATTTTCCAAGAAAACACTATATATGTCATTAAACTTACGAATTGCCAGCACAGGATCTTGAGATATCGCATTATTTCCTTCCAAGAAAAGCACCTCTATCTTACCTATAACCCTTGCAGCCTCAGACTTCTTTTGAGGATCCTCTTTAAATCCTTCTGCTGGAGATTCTACATTACGACATGCTGTTAAACTAATTAACAAAGCAATACAACATGATATCAATAAAAACTTTCTCATACAATTCCATCCCCTATCCCTAATTTCAATTTCATTCTATCATAGGAATTTATATGAAGTCGATGAAAATTTAAACAATTAAGGAAATGGGGTTGTATGAAGAATTATATTTTATGCCATAATCTTCTCCGGCTTACCATTCCCCTGAAACTCATAAGAAACAGTCACCGCACCATCATGCGCCGCTTCAATACTAAAGCTCGTCAACGTGGCATTCCCCTTATAAGAAATTCCATTATCAAACGTATAACCAATATTCACATTTTCATCTGCATCAAACTTCTCTTCCAACAAAGCAATGGCTGGATCATTATCAACAAATACGCCACCGCCACTAATCGTCCACGCTTTTTGACCCGGAATACTCTCACCGTAACCGCCAACTGTATCTTTAGACGTAACATCAATTCCTGTAGCTGTACGTGCAAAAGTTCCACTCTGTTGACCACCAATTACCTTTCCATTCTCATTATCAAACACATATAATTTTACTTCTCTTCCTGACATTTTTCTTGTACTCATTTTTCATTTCTCCTATCAATTTTTCATTTTTTATTGTTATATTTACTTTCATATCTGCACCAAATACTTTTACCCTAAAAAGTCATTATAAAAATTTATGCTAATATCAAATAAAATAGCCTATTCACTTTCCGGAAAAAATATTGCTTGTGCAGTAGCATTTTCTTGCTCCTGCTTTCGCTTCAATTCCTCAACATCAATATCCTCAGGTACTACAACTTCCTCCGGATAAAGCGGTCGAAACGGAGCACCTTCTCTTCTTAAAGCATTTTGAATTGCATAAATATTGATGGCATGATCCGCTTCATCACGCTGCTTGTTATGCTGAACTTTCGCCAACACTTCGTACCTAAGCTCTTTCCATGTAAGCTGGTATAAATAGTCCTGGGGTCTACCTAACAAAGCAGCTACATCAGCAACATACTCCTCAATCGTTATTTTTTTTTACTATCATCATTGGCACCCGCAGCCATAATTGGCAACGCAGATGCTTTAATTGCCTCATCCACTTTACTTGTTAAATATTGAAGATCTTCATGCTCTTTAATTGAAGCATCAATCATATCTCCAGCTACTTTGATACCGGTAGCAAATTCAAAATCATCACTGCCATAACATAATCCTAAAAACAATAGTCTACGCAAATCAGAAATTGAAACTTCGGCATTTTCTCCAACAATGTGGTCAATGCTTTTGCGACACATTTCTTCATAGTCAGCATAAGCATTGATCGGAAAACGTATCTTGTAATTTTTATCATTTACAGTAATAATTGTTGCTTTCATTAAATTTACCCCGCTCTATTTTGTAATTTTTTCAGGCTTTCCATTTCCTTGAAACTCATAAGAAACAGTCACTGCACCATCATGTGCCGCTTCAATACTAAAGCTCGTTAACGTAGCATTTCCTTTGTAAGATGTACCATTATCAAATGTATAACCAATATTCACATTCTCATCAGCTTCAAACTTATCCTCCAATAAAGCAATGGCAGGATCGTTTTCAACAAACACACCTCCACCACTAATTGTCCATGCTTTTTGACCTGGAATGCTTTCGCCATAACCACCAACTGTATCTTTAGATGTAACATCAATTCCTGTAGCTGTTCGCGCAAAAGTCCCGCTTTGCTGGCCCCCAATTACCTTTTGACTTGTGTCATCAAACACATATAACTTGACTTCTCTTCCTGACATTTTTCTTGTACTCATTACTCATCTCTCCAATCAATTTTTATTATTACATTTAATTTCATTCTCAAAGTTGATTCAATTTCCTCAACTTCAATTCTTCTTACAAAAATATCCCACACACCAACTTGATTTATGGCAAAACCCCTCTGTGTTAATGCATGTTCAACTTTCTCACCAATACGCAAGCATTCTTGTTTATCATCAGCATTAGAGTAGATGTTCACCACTTGTGTGACAACATCTCCATTCGTAGTTTTTGAAGCATCTGTAAAAGCAGACAACTTCCCCAGCACAACATAAGGTAAGCTACCCTCAGTATCAACTGGCATTCTTTCATACACAGGATAATGAATCTCTTGCTTTAGCTGTTCCAATAAATTTCTTTCCAGATCAACCAATTTTCTCAATCCTAAGCTATTCTGCATTTTATTTAGCCCACACCATCCTTTCTACCATACCAAAACTAGTTTCTACTTCTCTCTAAACAACTACTTTCTTGTCATAAATCATGGTAAGCACCCCCAAAAGCAATCAAAAAAAGTGCTACACCGCTTTAAAACCAAGCAATATAACACTTTTTGGTTGATGATTCATTTTTTACATTTACCATATTATCATCTTTTTACACTCAAAAAGAGACAGTTATGGGACAATTTTCATCTCCACCCCATTCGATCTCCAATTCGCTCCACAATCTTATTCCGATAACGCTGTGCAGTTTTCTTCGATAGACACTCCATCCTGACTTCTAACTGATCCCACGTTAATTTGGGCTTCGTCCAATACCGCAATTTAATTAACCTTTGACTGATCGGATCACATTCGTTATAAGTATTATCAATTGCTTCAATAATTTTTTCACATGATTGTAGATGTGCATTGTTTACTAACTGTGTAGCTTTTATCTCGGTCACCGAAATAATTTTATTACTCCCCTTGCTGCCAATATTTTCATCAGAAGTAGGTCGATATATATGCATAATACCTTCCCGAAGTCGATCAATTTCCTTCAATGTATCATGATAACTATATAATTCTGCTTCAATATGTTTAAATGTCTCTCGCTTCATTACCTGGCCTCTCCTTCCATTTATTATTTAGTAGACTTTATTAGTTGATCCCCAATTTCCCTAAGTCGATCACTGATCAGACAGCCAACACAGTCAAAATCTTCATATGAATCAGTTAGTCTAACCACACATGCCAAGCAATAGTTTTCATGTAATATCGTTTGTTGGTAACATAATACTAAACGTGTCATTGCTCCTTCTGACATTATCCAACCTCCTTCTTGATTTTAAATCCGATTGGCTGTTAAAAATTTTTAACATTAAAATCTATTTTATCTATTGGAATTTTAAGAAGCCCTGCTAAAATATCCATTTGTACAGCTGAAAATTTTTCCGGATTCTTTAATTTTCGGCTTAATGTAGAGGGGTGAATATGTAGTCTAGCAGCAACAAATTTATGTTTGAGGCCTCTTTCTAAAAGGGTTTCCTTAATTGTTCTTTTACAAGACATTCTCTTTTCTCTCCCTTATTATTTATGTATATCGTAAAGTTAAGTATGAAAAAGAATACCAAATCTAATTATTTCGGAAATAAAGAAATTATTTGCACTGATTTTCATCATCTCAAGGTTTCATAATTTTCACCTCTTTTTTACTTTTTTCTTCTTTTTTCACCCTTACTTTACAATCTCATTTTTTATATGATAATGGATTATAAATCCTAAGTCAACCAAAAAGGATTATAAATCATATTTTTTTATTATTTTCAGGCGAAAACCTTGATTTTAAATCAAGTTCTACTATAATATAGATAAGGAGATTTTTTTGAAGGGATTGAGTGCTATGCAAAAACAATTAATTGTCGGACAAATGATTGATTTCTTTTTGAAGAAATATCACATGTCACGTAAACAATTAGGAGCAGCTACAGGAAAAAGTGAAAGTGCTGTTTCAAAGTGGATTAAGGGAACGAATACCCCTTTAGCAAAAGACCTTTCCATTATGACACAGTTATTTGATACGAATATTGAAACCTTACTATACGGGGAAAGCCAAGACCAAGCAGAACATTTACAGTTAGATGAAGCGGAGCTCATAACGAAATACAGAAAAGTTTCTGCACAAAATAAAGAACGTATCGCTGATTATGCCAATATGGTTTATCAAAAGCAATTCAATACAGAATTTGCTACTGAGGTGATCGACCTTAATTCCTATATTGAAGAAACACGAGCACCTTACATCACTAATCAAACCGGTCAGTATATCGAAATATATGGAAAAGCATCTGCTGGTAGTGGTGTTGAAGTGCCGGAGAGAGACTTGAAAGAGCAAGTTTTCTACACAGGCAAAGTGCCCAAACATGATTTTGCCCTCTTAGTTCAAGGCGACTCTATGGAACCTCTCTTTAAGCATGATGAAGTAATTTTTATTAAAAGAGATGATACAATTAGCGGACCGCAAATCGGTGTAATCAAATATAAAGGCGAGGCTTTTGTTAAGAAGGTTTATTTAGAGCAAGATCATGTGCGTCTAGTCTCTTTAAATCGTGATTATCAAGATATTATTTGTCAAAATTATGAAGTAGAATATGTTGGGAAAGTTGTAATGTAAAAAAATCAACAGCGCTTATGCTCATTGCATAGCGCTTTCTTTAAATAAAGTAATAAATAGCGTCTCTTGCTTCAGCAGCAATTGACGCTAATTGTTTAGTTTTTTATTTTCGTCCCGGTTATGCCGATAATACTAGGCTGTTATGAACCTGCTCACGCAGGTGGGTACCCTACTCTGACATTTGGTAAGTCCACTCGAACGGAGGCTTTTACTACTAGGTCAAAGACACAGATTCCCTACTTTCTTCTGTTAGGTCATAACAACCTAGCGGGTCAAACACACTAGGACGTTTTGTAATTAAATTTTAGCATAATCCAGTGTAAGATTCAAGTTTTAAAATTGGTAATTTCTTTAACAATCTTGGTCTAATTGAATGCTTAATTCTTTCAATTGCGCCCCAGCAACAGGACTTGGTGCATTAGTAAGCAAACAATTTGCACTAGCAGTTTTTGGAAAAGCAATCACATCACGTAAATTATTTTTGCCTGCCAAAATCATCACAAAGCGATCAATTCCCAAAGCAATACCACCGTGAGGCGGTGTTCCATATTCAAATGCTTCCAACAAGAATCCAAATTGATTTTCCGCTTCCTCTTTTGTAAAGCCTAACGTTTCAAACATTTTTTCCTGTACATCACGCTCGTAAATACGGATACTGCCGCCACCTAATTCATAACCATTTAAAACAAGGTCATAAGCTTGTGCCCGAACAGCACTCGGATCACTATCCAACAATGGCAAATCTTCACGCACCGGCATTGTAAACGGATGATGCGCAGCATAATAACGGTTATCTTCTTCACTATATTCAAACTGCGGCCAATCTGTAATCCACAGGAAGTTGAATGTATTTTCATCATACAGCTTTAACTCTTTTGCTAAATGATTCCGCAAGTTGCCAAGTGCTGCTGCAACAATTTCTGCTTGATCAGCAACAAATAACAATAAATCTCCAGCCTCAGCTGATGTGGCAGTTACTATTCCCGCAAGCTGATCCTCGGTAAAGAACTTAGCAATCGGTCCGGCAACACCTTCTGCTTCAACTTTCAACCATGCTAATCCTTTAGCACCATATTTGGCAGCAAATTCGCCCAAGCGATCAATATCTTTCCGCGAATAATTAGCAGCTACTTGCTTTACATTCAGTGCCTTCACTTCACCACCACTGTCTAGGGCGCGCTTAAAGACAGCGAACTCAACGTCGCTAACAACTTCACTCAAATCCAATAATTCCATTGCAAAACGTGTATCCGGCTTGTCCACACCATAACGCGCCATTGCCTCCGCATAAGTCATGCGTGGCAATGGTAATGTAACTGAGATATCTTTCACTTGTTTCACTACATAAGCCATTAACTGCTCTGTCATAGTCAAAATGTCTTCTTGACTGAAATAGCTTGTCTCAACATCCAGCTGTGTAAACTCTGGTTGGCGATCAGCACGCAAATCCTCATCACGAAAACAGCGAGCAATCTGATAGTAACGTTCAAAACCGGCTAACATCAGCAATTGCTTAAACATTTGTGGTGATTGCGGCAAAGCATAAAACTCACCTGAATGTACACGACTGGGTACTAAGTAATCACGAGCGCCTTCCGGCGTACTCTTCGTTAAAATAGGCGTTTCTACATCCAAAAATCCTTCACCATCTAAGAAGTGACGAATCGCTTTCACAATATCACTACGCATTTTAAATGCTTCAAACATTCCCGGGCGTCGTAAATCAAGATAACGATACGCTAAGCGTAACTCTTCGGCTGCTCCGGCATCAGCTTCGATATAGAAAGGCGGTGTCTTTGCTTCATTTAAAATTACCACTGATGTAGCCAACACTTCCACAGTTCCAGTTTGCATATCCGGATTAATATTCTCTACTGTTCTGGCAGCCACTGTGCCATGCACTTCAAGCACAAATTCACTACGAATCTTTTTGCCGATTTGTGCTAAATCACCATCAGTACTAATCGACACTTGTACAATTCCTGTGCGGTCACGCAACAGCACAAAGATCATATTACTGGTCACACGTGTGCGCTGTACCCAACCTTTTAAAACAACGGATTCCCCAACAGATTCTTGCGGTACCTCACCACAAAAATAACTTCTTCCAACTGGCTTCATGTTCAATACTCCTTTTTTTAGGTGCAATTTGGAGCGTTTAAAGCGTAGTAATAAGATGAAATTTTTTGCGAATCCTGATTCGCGAAATAATTTTAGCTTATTGCGTAGCTTTTGCTCCTAATTGCCCGATTTCAAAAACGCTCGCTCAAGCACCCTTTTTCAAAAATTCAACTAAATCCTTCACCAAAACCGTTTCCTGCTCAGTAGTTTGCATATTTTTAACTGAAACAGTGCCTGCTGTGATTTCATCATCACCAATCATTATTACATACTTCGCGCCTAGACGATCCGCTGCTTTAAGCTGCGCCTTTGGCTTTTTATCCAAATAATCACGTTCGCATGAAAAACCTGCTTTACGCAATTGATGAAGCAACTTCACCGTTTCGTCCTTTGCCTGCTCCCCAAAAGACACCAAATAACAATCCAATGTTTTTTCAATTGGTAACTGAATTCCTTCTGCTTCCAAAGCTAATAACAATCGCTCAAGCCCTAATCCAAAACCTACAGCACTTACTGGCGGGCCACCCAATTGCTCTACTAAACCATTGTAACGTCCGCCACCGCTTAAAGTAGCATTCGCACCAAAGCCTTGTGAATCAAACATCACTTCAAATACAGTATGATTATAGTAATCTAAACCACGAACCAATGTAGCATCAATGACAACTTCAACACCCATAGCCTGCAAATATTGCTGCACTTTTGCAAAATAATCTGCTGAATATTCATTTAAATGATCCAAAATTGAAGGAGCAGTAGCAATCAACTCATGCTTTTGATCAACTTTACAATCTAAAATTCGAAGCGGATTTTGCTCCAATCGACGCTGACAGTCTGAACAAAACTCCCCAATTCGCGATTCAAAATGCGCTACTAAATTCTGTCTATACTGCATCCGACTTTCCGTATCACCAAGGCTATTAACAGCCACTCGTAAATTTTTCAATCCTAATGTTTCAAAAAAGTGAACTGCCAAACTAATCATTTCAGCATCCACTGCTGGATCTTCACTGCCTAACACCTCAGCACCAAATTGGTGGTGCTGACGATAACGCCCTGCCCCAGGTCGTTCATAACGAAACACCGGTGCTAAATAAAACAACTTTACAGGTTGATTCACATGCCCATGCATTTTATTTCCTATATAAGAGCGAACAACTGGGGAAGTTCCTTCTGGGCGCAACGTTAAGCTACGATCGCTTTTATCAGGAAATGTGTACATTTCCTTTTGGACAATATCAGTTGTATCACCAACACCCCGAACAAATAGATCTGTACTTTCAAACATTGGTGTTCGGATTTCTTCATATTGGTAAAGGCGGCACAAATCTCGGGCAACCTGCTCTACATATTGCCATTTTTCCGATTGACCGGGCAGAATATCTTGCGTACCTCTTGGAATTTGAATGACCATCCGCGTTCCTCCTCATTTATACCTAAAAATCCCCTGCTCAACAAGCAAGGGACATAACCGCTGATTATTTTCATCTTAATCCGATCAACCATCATTGTCAAGTGGTAAAATGGCTGCTTTTAAGTATCTAAGTATTAATTTCTTTCTAATCTTTTTTTCAACTTTCGCACATCGCTATCTATTACACCAAAATCAGAAGCATACTCAACCATTGAGTCAGCAGACTCTTTCATCATTGTATCTTGTAAATCTGCACCAAACTTTGATTTCGTTCTAGATTTATCATTTGCCTTATCATTCGTATTCATAATAAAACCTACCTCATGTTAAAATTTTCATATGAAGTAGGTTGCCCCAAAATTTGATTTGCTATTAACTTTCTAAAATAATCGTAACCGGTCCATCATTGACCAAACTAACTGCCATATCCGCACCAAATTCTCCTGTTTCCACAACAAGTTGATGGCGCTGCTTCAAAACTTGGTTAAATTTTTCATACAAAGCTTCTGCCACATCAGGCTTTGCGGCATCAACAAAGCTTGGTCGTCGCCCTTTACGTGTATCACCATACAAGGTAAATTGCGATATGGATAACACCTCACCGCCAACATCCGTCACTGACAAATTCATTTTCCCGTCTGGATCATTAAAAATTCTTAAATTCGCCACTTTATCTGCCAAATACTGAACATCTTTCTCTGTATCGCTATGCGTAACACCAACCAGTAACATTACACCAGCATCAATAGCACCAATTACATTACCTGCTACTTCAACTTGTGCTTTTTTTACACGTTGTAAGACAATTCTCATGAATGTAACCTCCGAAAACCATTCGGATTTTTCTTATGCCAATTCCACGCATCAGCAATCATCTTTTCCAATGATCCAAACTGCGCTTCCCATCCCAAAATACTTTTAGCTTTTTCGGATGAAGCAACCAAAACCGCAGGATCTCCAGCTCGTCTAGCTTCTATTTTGGCAGGAATCGGATGATTCGTAACTCGCCTGGCGGTTTCAATCACCTCTTTAACAGAGTACCCAGCTTCATTTCCTAAATTAAAAACATTACTTTCATTTCCTGAACGTAAATATTCCAATGCTAAATAATGAGCAGCCGCTATGTCCATTACATGACTATAATCTCTAATACAGGTGCCATCCGCTGTCGGATAATCATCACCATAAATGCGAATATATTCCCTTTTACCTAAAGGGACTTGTAAAACCAATGGAATCAAATGCGTTTCTACAACATGTTCTTCCCCTATATCACCACTTGAAGCGGCGCCGGCTACATTAAAATATCTAAGTGAGATATATTTCATATGGTAAGCTTGATCATACCATTTCATCATTTTCTCCATGGCTAGCTTTGTTTCGCCATAAGGATTTGTCGGTTCAGTTGCTGCACTTTCTGAAATCGGAACTTCCGTTGGTTCCCCATAAACTGCTGCTGTCGATGAAAATACAATTTTATCTACACCATTTTGTTTCATCACATCCAGTAAGCACATCATGCCATAAACATTATTATCGTAATACAGATCCGGCTTTTCCATACTTTCAGCTACTAATGAATTAGCAGAAAAATGAATCACTGCCTCAATTTTATTCTCCTTAAAAACTTGACCAAGTGCCGCTTTATCTCGAATATCGTACTGATAAAATTTCACACCTGATATAGATTGTTTGTGACCGGTTTGTAAGTTGTCCACTACTACAACATCTTCATTTTTCTCCAAGAAATATTGAACCGTATGTGAACCGATATAGCCGGCTCCGCCAACAATTAAAATGCTCATTTTATCCCTCTATTCGATGTACCTCATAAACATCCGGCACTTGTTTAATTTTATTAAAAATTCGATTTAAATGATCTGTATCACGAATTCTTAGCGACATGATAATAACTGCTTCTTTCCGCTGATCTGAACGACCATAAACCGACTCAATCGGTGTTTTCGATTCACTTACTAGCGCTAATACATCGCTGAGCAGTTGAGGGCGATCAAAACCATTGATTTCAATATCCACAGTGTACTCTTTTATTTCTATTTGCTGATCCCATTCAACTGTAATCAAACGCTGATCTTCTTCCGCATTCACATTATAGCAATCTGCACGATGAACTGAAACGCCACGACCTTTCGTAATAAAGCCAACAATTTCATCCCCGGGAATTGGATTACAGCAGCGTGATAAACGAATTAATAAATTATCGATTCCTGGAACAATGACACCAGCTTGGTTTGGCCGATGGCTTGCTGTCGGCTTTTGCTGGGCAGATTCTCGAACAACATTTTCCAATCGCTGTACTTCTTCACGATTACGCAATTTATCCGCTAATCTCGTTGCAATTTGGCTAGCAGTTAAGCTATTATGCCCAATGGCAGCATACAAGTCTTCTTCATGAAGAAAATTATAACGCTCTAGCACCTTTTTGACATTGCTTGGAGAGAAAATTTCCTTTGCATCCAATCCCAGCTCTCGAACTTCTTTTTCAAGTAGATCTCTTCCCTTAGCAACATTCTCTCCACGATTTTGCTTCCTAAAAAATTGCTTGATCTTGTTGCGTGTATGATTTGTTTGCGCAACTTTTAACCAATCGCGACTAGGCACTGAATTTTTCTGTGTCAAAACCTCAATAATATCACCTGTTTTTATCACGGTATCTAAAGTCACCATTTTACCATTGATCTTCGCACCAACTGTTTGATTTCCAATCTCTGAATGAACACGATAAGCAAAGTCTAATGCCACAGCGCCTTTTGGCAATTCATAGACATCACCTTTTGGTGAATAGACATAAACTAAGTCCGCAAGCAAATCGGTTTTTAACGATTGCATAAATTCAACACCGGTGCTCTCTTGGTCTTGCATTTCTACGAATTCTCGGAAAAAGTCCAATTTCTTTTCTGCATTTTGTGATTGTGGAGACGCTTTACCTTGCTTATAAGCCCAATGTGCAGCTATTCCAAATTGTGCAACTCGATGCATTTCTTCCGTACGAATTTGAATTTCAAAGGGGATGTTTTTGGGACCAAACACAGTTGTGTGAATGGATTGATACATGTTCGTTTTTGGTATTGCAATAAAGTCTTTGAAGCGGCCGTTAACAGGTGTCCATAGTGTGTGAACAGCCCCCAAAACAGCATAACAATCTTTAATATTACGAACGATGATTCGAACAGCGATTAAATCGTAAATTTCATCAAACTGTCTTCCACGTAACACCATTTTGCGATAAATGCTATAAATGTGTTTGGGACGTCCATATACTGTTCCCTTAATATTATTTTCTTTCATATTCTGACGGATTTCTTCCATCACTTTGTTTAAAAAAGCTTCTCGTTCTTTACGCTTTTGTTTCATCAAATGCACAACTTCATAATATTCGGTTGGATTTAAATAACGTAAGGCTGTATCTTCAAGCTCCCATTGAATTTCCGAAATGCCCAAACGATTAGCTAATGGCGCAAATATTTCCAAAGTTTCACTGGCAATGCGAACTTGCTTTTCAGGTGGAAGATATTTTAAAGTACGGATATTATGCAAACGATCAGCAAACTTAATTAAAATAACACGAAAATCGTTTGTCATCGCTATAAACATTTTGCGGTGGTTTTCTGCTTGTGCTTGTTCTAAAGATTTATATTGAATACGTCCAAGTTTCGTGACGCCATCCACTAAATTCATGACATTTTCATTGAATTCTTGCTGGATATCTTCTAAAGTAACGTCAGTATCTTCAACAACATCATGCAAAAAGCCGGCAGCAATTGTGGCAGGATCCATTTGCAGCTCTACTAAAATCCCAGCTACTTGGATCGGGTGCACAATATAAGGCTCACCGGACTTGCGTGTTTGCCCAATATGCAAGTCATGTGCATATTGATAGGCTTTTTTAATCAAACTCATGCCTACTTCATCTGTCACATACTTAGCAACATTTTCAAACACTTTTTCTGCTGTATACAATTGCTTTCTTTTTGCTGTCATTTGCACTCACCACCGAGAAATGTGTTTATCACGACAATAAAGAATTTGATCAGTCTTTTTTCGCCAGTCAAATCCTATATTATTATGTACACAGATCCAAAAGATATTGTTACTATTATCAACAAAAGCAGGTCAATTGTAAAGGGCTTTTCTTTATGTTGTTATTTATTCGATCTGCGAAGACGAATCAGATGCTTTCATTGCTTCTGTCATTCGGTCTGCTAGTTGCTGGGCAGCATTAATTCCCAGTGTTTTTAAGCGATGATTCATCGCAGCTACTTCAGTAATCACAGCAAGGTTACGCCCTGGTGAAACAGGGATCGTGATTTTCGGGATTTCTGTATCAAAATATTTGATTTTCTCTTCATCCAGACCGAGTCGTTCGTAGTCTTTTTGCCGATCCCATGCTTCCAAATTAATGACTAACTCCACTGTTTTTGACGTACGAACAGCTCTCGCACCAAACATTGTCATCACATCTAAAATACCAATACCACGGATCTCTAATAAATGGCGCAAAATTTCCGGTCCGGTACCAATGAGTTCGTAATCAATTTGACTGACTTCTACGCAATCATCTGCTACAAGTTGATGACCACGCTTAATTAATTCCAAAGCTGTTTCACTTTTACCAACACCACTTTTGCCAGTCAACAAAACACCAATACCGTATACATCTACTAAAACGCCATGTAACACTAATGCCCGGGCTAACTTGCCTTCTAAATAATTGGTGATTTGGCTAATTAGTTTAGTTGTTCGAACTTTGGATCGAAGCAACGGAACGCCATGCATCTCAGAAGCTTTAAGCAATTCCTTTGGAATAGCAAGTTCCCTTGTCACAATAATGCAAGGTGTCTCTTTCGCACATAATTTTTCCATTCGTTCATACTTTACAGATGGATCAAGATTTTCAAAAAAAGATAACTCAGTTGTGCCTAATACTTGAATTCGCTCTGCCGGATAAATATCAAAAAAACCTGCCAGAATTAATCCCGGGCGATATAAATCACCATCGGTTATAAGGCGCTCTATTCCTGCTTTCCCACTCACTACTTCCAACTGGAAAATATCGATTAGATCGGATGTATGTACTTGAATCATTATTATCCCTCCGTATGATTACTATTCTAAAGTAGCTCAAGAGGAAATTGCAAGTGCTCATCTATTGTATTACATGACCTTAGGTGAATGTCTCATAGGAATATTCGCTTGCTTGAGGAATTTGTTCTCTTTTTTATTAGAGTAAAAAGTTAATATCTATGTGGAATGATTAAGGAATATTTGCAGAACATAAATAAGCAATTTTCATGATAAAAATCGCTCTGCAGTGCCGTATGGACAAATAATTAGGCGAATGTCCCATAGGGATACCGCCTAGGGAAACTTCATGATCTTTGTTTCGAAAAAAACTTTTAATCATTAAAGTTTCTCCGATATTTAGCAGTGTTATTTCTTTTGACTTGCATGGTCCAAAAGCACACTGACAATTCGATTAGCTAGTTTCTTATCTTCTTCAGTTAATCGACCGAATCTGTCAAAATATTGTTCAGTTGTTTCATTGATAATAAACACATTATTTCGTGTTGAATACCTCTTCCCTAATCCAAGTAAGTAGTCAGCAGATACGCCATAAAGCTTTGCTAATGCTGTAACAACTTTAGCTGCCGGATCAGACTTATTCGTCTCATAACGTGACAGTTGAGAATTGGAAATATTGACTAAGTCTGCTGCATCTTGTTGTGATAACTCTGCCTTTTGTCTAGCAATTTTTAATCTCTCGCCTAAATCCATGATAACTCCTCTACTTGTAGTTTCATTAGTATAATCATGAATTGCAGATAAATGGACAGTTTTGACGTTTTTTGCAATCAATTGGTTGTTTTTTGCTTTTATGCAAACTTATTCTATGAAGGGATTTTTTTACAATAAAAATAAACAGTTCACCATTCTTCCCAATAGGGGACTGATAAACTGTTTATTTTAAATTGTTGTAAAAGTGATTTTGTTTCCATTAAGATCTATCACAATACGGTATTTTGTTGTCAAAAGAAAATGCAATTTGTCATCAACTGATGATAAACTTGCTTTACTTATGAATGGCGCAAACATTTCCGGGTCATTTTTAATATTGGTAATCGTCATAGAATTAGCAACAGCCTCTTGATTAAAACCTACTACAGTATCATCACGACTGTAGGTCAACTGCGCATTTCCATCTTCATCAATAGTTTCATCTGTTAAACCACCCAGAGTGGCATACACTATATCATAAGATTTGCCAAGTTGAGCTTCAAAAAAAGCATATGCACTATGTGTTTTTTCCGGGAAAAGCTCACTAAAATCTCCCATAGTGAAATCGATTACTTCCATGTTAGCATTCAAAATTTTTAGCGCACTTGCATCAACATAGCCGGTTTGATCATTTATTTCAACTTTGACAACTTCATCAACTTGCTCAACCATCTGTACTTCTCTTGCAAATGAAAGTGTGCTGATTTTTTGCGTGAGCTCTACATCAGCAAATAGATCGATTACCCCAACTTGAATCATTCCCGGCTTGTTAATGATTTTTGTTTCTTGAACGTTTTCACCGGATTTTTCTTTATCATTGTTGGCTCCCGGATCAACATTCTCCACACCATCTTCATCACTGACACCCGCTTTTGATTCTGCTGAAAAAGGGCTAAACATCAGTACGGCTAAACAAAGCACTATAAAAACTAGAAGCCAAGCTTGCAATGAGAAAAAGCTTCTCTGCACTCGAAGCAAGTTACGAGGCGTTGGTTGCATCACAACTTGCCCTTTTAAAGAATCCTGCCGATAGGCTTCCTTTTCATCATCACTTAACTTATTGAACCATGCAATATGCTGGTTATAGTTATCAGTAACTGTTTCTGTATCTCCAAATTCTTTCATTCGCCCATACTCAAGCCATATCACTCGATTACAAATTTGCTTTACTTGTGATAGCGAGTGGCTAACAAAAAAGATGGTTTTACCTTTTGCTTGAAATTCACTGATTTTTTCAACACATTTTTGATGAAACGTTCTATCACCAACAGATAAAGCTTCATCAATAATCAGAATATCTGGATCCATATGAACAGCAATCGCAAAACCAAGACGTGACTTCATACCACTGGAATATTTCTTAAGTGGTTGTTCAATGAATTTTCCAATATCTGCAAATTTAATAATCGATGGTATTAATTGTTCAATTTCATCATTATCCAAACCATGCATTAAGCATTTGAATTTAATATTTTCTAAACCGGTCAGCTCTTTGTTCAATCCGACATTAATCGCAATCAACGAAGGATTTCCATAAATACCAACATATCCTGAAGTTGGTGGAGCAACTTGTGCTAATATATTCGACAAAGTGGATTTCCCTGATCCGTTCGTACCAATGATACCAATTGTTTCACCTGCATACACTTCAAAATTTACATGACGTAGCGCATGAAAATATTCTGTCTCGACTGATGTAAAAAACAAAATATCCTTCAATTTATCAGAATTTCTTTTATATAAGCTATAACATTTAGAAACATTTAATAACTTTACCTTTACACTCACCTAAATGAATCCTTCCTTATCAAGCATATTTTTAAAAAATAACAACCAATAATTGATGATTTTCAACTACTTAAAGGTAATCGATCAATTTACTACGGAATTTTAAATGCATATATGAACCAAGCAGTAGAATCAGTATACTAACCGCCCAAAAATAAAAAGTATAGATTAAATCATCAAAAAACCATCCTTGCCCTAACAAAGTATCTCTAAAGCCTTGAATGAGATAATAGAAGGGACTAAGCTTTAATGCAGTTACCCAAAACTGTGGTAACTTATCTACAATCCAGAATATCGGTAACAAAAATCTCATTACCCTTATGACGGACTGCGTTAGTAATTGAACGTCTCTTACGATCGTTGAAAGCGTTGCCAACAATAGAGATAAACCATAAATCAAAGTGTATAATGCGACTAAGTAATAGGGCAATTGTAATAAATAATAGCCAGGGAAAAAACCTCTAAATGTTGCAATGAGTAACACAAACAATAGCATCAAAATAAAAGCAAATGAGTTAACCATAATCTTAATCGCTGGTAAGGTGCTCATTGGAAACTTCATTTTAGAAACTAAACCAATTTGAGAATGAATACTACTTGTACCCTGGATAATAGAAGAAGAAATAAATAACCATGGCACCATGGCAACAATAAACCATAAGAAAAAAGGAATTTCTCCTACAGGCTCACCACCCCTAATTCCCAACCCAAAGACAAACCAAAATATTCCTATTTGAAAAGCAGGATTTAGAAACTGCCAAAATATCCCCAAGTAATGCATCTTATATTTGCTTTTTATCTCATACAGGCTTAATTTATAGATTAATCCTATATGGCCAACTAATTCTTTTATAACTTGCCAAATATAGTTCATATAAAGCCATTCTTCCTTCAATGTTGTATAATCTCGTTGTTTACCTGACGGACTGTACCTCTAATCACCTCATTGTTGATTGTTTGGTGATTGCGACCCAATGCTTTTGCGACCTAACGGTTCAAGCGACCTTTTGATGCGAGCGTTTTGGTAAAATCGAGCGAGGATTCATCCCGAAAGTACGGGAATAAATTTAATTTCCGGACGCCCTTTTTGCTTATGTAACACTTTTTCCATGTGAATAAATCCGTCAGAAACGCGCACCAAGTTTGGAACTCTATCACTCAAATGCCTTCAATTCATAGTACAGAGAAATTACTTTATTCTGTATATGCGTAATTGCTTTTTTCTCATCCAAAGATTTTTCATCCCTATTCAAGAGCATTATGCAATTGGATAAAACTCTTTCGAGTGCTTCACTGTTATCATTTTGTTCATTGTAATTAAAAATATATTTCAAAGCAACATTCGCTTGTTCATGGCGCAAAGCGTATGCTTCTTCTGGACTCTTTTTAAGCTTAGTACGTTCTTCTACATTCTGAAGGTATTTTACTCCTGCTGCCCTTTTGCGCTCTGCTTCATTCCATGCTGAGGCATTAGGATTGAGGTGTAGCAACAAGTTCTGGAATCTATCATCTTCATAATGCAAACTATCTTTAAGTTTCTCAACAGCAAGCTGATCAGCAGCACTATGAAATGGCACTGATAGCATGAGAGGATTCATTTTTAACATAATATCCAACTGAAGCTTCATGCTTTTGAATTTATTGAATGTCATCATTTTAAGCCTAAAGAGAGTCTTAGATTGCAAAATTCCCCATGCCGGGTTACGAAAGTTATCATTACAATGAAGTCCATTTCGATAAAATAAATAACTCAAATCATACTTCTCAATCACTGTCTTTCCAGGTAGTTGAGACAATTCCTCAAGCAACAATTCTTTAAGTATATCTCTCAACATTGCATCCCCCGGCACAACCGAGCTTTTTTCACGATAATCCAAAAAGGCTGAAACAAACTCATTGAGTGATTTTCCATCCATTTTTTCCATTAAAGGAGCAGAAAAATAAGGTCTACAAGTAATTTCTCCGTAAAATCCAGTAAAATTCAATGCATTATCATGCTTAACTTTAGTTTGAAAAGAGTTCAAGTGACTGTAATACGTCCCAAGTCTGTAACTACGCTCATCATTAACTCCTTTTCTGTGTGTCTCCATTTGAACAGTAGATCCCACATCACTGTAGGGCAACTCATACATACTATTCAAACTCAAAGCATTAGAGCGTTCGCCCTTGACCACCTCTCCGCAGTTCAATCGAATTATATCATGAAATTCAGGCAAATTTATCAAAGTGGCGTATACTAATCGACTATCCTTTCCACCTGTAAGGTCAGCAATATAATGGCTGAATCTACTGCAGTTTAGTGCAGCTTTCGCATTATCAAGTAATTCTTGCTTAGCTTCTTCGAGTAACTCCAGATATAATTCCTCAGAGAAATCTTCATTCACGTATAATGTTTCATGAATTGCAGAGTTTTTAACTTTAATTCCATCGTTATCTATTTCAATACGCTTATCAATAGGTAGCACAAATGTATCTTTTATACTCATTTCTCGCGTGAAATTCTGAGAGAAAAAATGATGTGAGTTATATGCCAGCGTTGTTGTAGCCTTTGGAATATTTAAAGTACACTTGACTCCGATTTTTGCCAGAGTTATTAAGAGCAAATGATAACGATTGGCTGCTACAAAAATGCCATCCTTATCATAGTAATAAATCTTACCAATGCCAAAATAGTCCGTATCTATTCTAATCGAACATTCTTCGATACGGATAAGGTGAAAATTCCCGATATTCCCAACAAATTCATTAACTTGGTCGCCAGATTTTACATCTTCATTTCCAAATATTAATCTTTTGTCATGTTTGGTTGTTCCCGAAAACAAATAGGTTAAATTTCCTTCAGTCTTTGCCTGACATGTACTCATTAAGTACGTTGCCTTCTTGGCTTTATTCTCTGTCCCCTTATATCTGATATAAAAACCATCATTTTCAAAGGTCTTTAAAGCTTCATAACTTTTTTTATTATCATCAGAGAGATGTAATAAGCAAAAATCATGGTAAGGATATTTGAGCTTATAAAATTCAAGAGGTGGAATAATACTTTCGTCCATAGTCGAATCAGATAAACTAAAAAATGCCAAAACTTGAGATCGACTAGAAACCTTTTCCTCTCCTCGCATCAACCAGCCTTTTACCTGGAATGAACCACTTACTTCTGGCTCATATTCATATACGCTCTCACGTGTCCATCCACTTTTAGAAATTCTTTCCCCATCACAAAAAATATCATAATAGAACATATCATTCTCATTTAAATTACTATCAGCTATAATCTCAGAATTTATTTTGGACCCTACTTTTCTTGATTTAACTTCAATCCGCACCATTGATTCCTCCTGGATTTATCGTGTATCTACAATAAAATCATTTCTTTTTCTTCGCTCTTAAATTGAAAACACCAATTAGCTACACAAAATATTGTAATCAATAAAGCCCTCTCTCACCACCGTATGTACCGTTCGGTATACGGCAGTTCAATTTATATTACAGTGTATACTCTTAAATCCCTGTCCAGATTTCTTTAGAACCTGTTTAGACTATTATACAAAGTATAATGATTAAACCAATACAGGTACTTCATTTAATTTCTTGTATAAATTACCAAAGTTGATAAATTCAATATCAGTAGATTCTTTAGTTTGAATACAATTTTTTGTATCAAATACTACTGGGTTAGCCATCACAAACGCATATTTATCATAATTAGTCTCTTTAAACTCAGTATGGTCTGTTAAAATCAAAATCATATGTGCATCACGAACTGCTTCCACATCAGATGTCAGAATATCGGATGTGACATATGGATCATATGCTTCAACGTGGATTCCCTTTGCTTGCAACTTTTCAATCACCGTCATCGCCGGGCTCTCACGCATATCGTCTACATCACCTTTATACGTTACACCAAATGCTGCCACTTTAGGGTTCAGCACACCTTCTAGCATCTGTTCAACACTATCTACAACGCAGTCTGGCATTGACACATTCGTTTCTCTAGCAAGATGAATGAGCTTGCTATGATCAGGTGCTGCAGCTACAATGAAATATGGATCAACTGCTAGGCAATGCCCTCCTACACCAGGTCCCGGCTGATGAATATTCACACGAGGGTGCTTATTTGCCATCTCAATCACATCTAGCACATTAATATCTAGTGAATTACATACCTTAGTTAATTCATTCGCTAATGCGATATTCACATCTCTAAATGTATTTTCCATCAGTTTTGACATTTCTGCAGTTTTTGCTTGTGTCTGAACGATTTCGCCTTCAACAAAAAGTCGATAAACCTTTGCACCAGCTTCTGAACATGCAGGTGTTACACCACCAACAATGCGATTATTATGCACTAGTTCGTGTAAAATTTGACCAGGTAAAACTCGTTCCGGGCAGTGTACTAAGAAAATGTCCTCTCCAATTACAAATCCAGCTTCTTCTACTAATGGCTTTACGAAATCATCCATGCTACGTGGTGCAATAGTAGACTCTACGATAATAACATTTCCTTTTCTTACAAAAGGTAAAACCGTTTTAACTGCTGATAATACATATGTCAAATCACAAGATTGATATTGATCATCATGATTAGGTGTTGGTACTGCAATAATAAATGCCTCTGCTTCCTCTGGTACTAGAGAAGCACGAAATTTTCCTTGTGCTACCATTTCTCCTACTAACTCACCAAGCCCTGGCTCTTCAATATGAATCTCTCCTCTATTCAGTTTTTCAACAATAGAAGAATGAATATCTACCCCTATTACATCTGCTCCATATTTTGCAAACATAGCCGAAGTTGGCAATCCTATATACCCTAAACCGATTGTACAAATTTTCATTTAGTTCTCCCCTAATATATAATAGATTGTATAATTCCATACTAGTTAATAGCAATTCGATAACATGAGTATAGTATAGCACAGCAGCATCATATATCACCCTGCTTTTTTCTCCCAACTTATTTTTACCAATAAGCTGCTAAACTCCTAAGAAAACGCTTTGCCTATAGAAGTAGGTTGTCTCTGAGATAAGTTGGACAATTAATGCTATTTCTTTTTCATTCGAATAAAAATCTATTAATTCTATACTCTTTTCTATCCTTCCAAAGACCTTCAAATTGCTTAGACTCATTTTGCATAACCGCCTCAATTAATTCAGGCTTAGCAACTTTATTCGTTCGATAATATCTATCCTTGATATAGATATGTTCATAGAAATCAGTCAAGTTTATATCCAACTTATATGATCTCCATGCAAGCCGAACTACGTTTCCTTCCCACGAAGCTTGTACCTCTTCCTCTTGTTTAAGGCTGGTTCCCAAAGAGATTTGATAGATATTCCTTGCCGCTTTTCCCTTTACTCGATACTGGATAAGCGGATTAGGAGCAATCTCTCCATAACTAGATGACAGCCACCCTTTAAGCGGATTTACTTCACCTTTACTTACTGATCTTTCAATATTTTTATCATTTGAGAAAATATTGTCTATTTTGATCGCTTTTTCATTATTTAGGTAACCATAAAAAGCTTGATTTTCTTGTCTACATTCCAACTCCCAATGCAAATTGAAAAATGTATCAAAACAATGATCCTTTATACCATCTAGCTTATCGATAACGACCAGAACATCCGGTTTAAAATAAACAAACATTCTTCTATGATTAATCTCAGGATAAAGGGCATGCATACCCGAGACATAAGAGATATTCTTTGTGAATAAGGTAGATAACAAGCCGCTTTTCTCTACATTTTGTGCAAATATATTCGCTGGCTTTTCATCAACCATTACGCTGTTATGTGCATATGGTGAAACAATATACTGTCTTTCTAAAGTTTGATATTCATAGTTGTATTTTCCGCCTTCCGTAATGAGCGGTAGCCCCTTATTGAAAAGCAAAAAGGATAAATCATCATAGTGCTTATGCACACGTGAATGAAAGCCGCTGTACATCATAATTTGTGTTGTATCTTGATCAAAAAACCATTTACTTCTCACTTGTGCAAACCCTGTATCCATAAAAGCCTTATCTAACGGTAGAACATCGTCTTGCTGTGTGAGTTCTTTTGAATTTGTCACTAATTGTTCCATAAAATCATATATTTGAGAATTTGGTTTCCAGTCTTTCACTTGGTCCAAATCAATCAATACATTCTCGCTGTCCCCTATAGAAGGCATAAAGCCATTCGGTTGGATAATATAGACTAAATAAGCGAATATCTTGTCCAGGTTTTTTGCTAAACGCCTCGACATCCAATGTTCAATCTGATACATGAAATCCAAGAAGCCATAAAGACTCCCCAGCAAAAGATATGCATAATGAGGAGAGTGTTCCGAATAGCTACCATCCTCTCCAAATAAATGATTAAGTTGCCTTTCAAAACGGTTTAGCGCTAACCTCCCCCACCTTTCCGACCCACTCATCTGATGAAACAACATGGAAGCTGTAAACAATGCCATATCTTGATCTAGGCCATGATTATGTTTCAGCATGTAAAATTTAGGATCTGCTAATTTTTCACAATGAATTTGAACGATTCTTTGCAGTAAAAGAAAATCTTTCTCATTAAAATCCGGAGAATGTTGCCATTCTGTAAAAAAACGACAAATATTGACTACTCTTATGGCTGTTGAATGATCGTGCCACCCCATGTCTGATGGGGATTCTGGGTAATTTACTTCATACCAGTTAAAAATGATTTTCTTGCTAAAATCTAAATACTTATGATCTTGTGTTTCAATAAAGCCATCAACCAGATGAGATACACTAGCTAACGCATGATGCTGAAAGCGCCATGAGCGTTCAGGTCCTTCAAATGCCCACAAGTCTTTAAATGGAATATGGATTCCACAGCCGAACTTCTCACTTGTATACCACTTACCCTGAAAATAAGTCTCACATATCTCAATTAATCGATCACGTTCCATTATTTTTGATAGCATTCTTAAAGGAACAATCTTCATACTTATACATACTCCTATAATACATTTCAGCATTCACAATGAAAATGCCGGGACATATATTTCTATTGTTTTCTTGAATTTCTTAGCAATTCAAATTGCTTAGACTCGTTTCGAGTAATTGCCTGAAATAGTTCAGGTTTAACAATTTTATCTGTTCGATAATATTTATCTTTAATAAAGATATGCTCATAAAAATCAGTCAAATTGATCTCTACTTTATACGATTTCCACACAAGTTGAACTAAATTTCCTTCCCATGAAACTTCTACTTTTTCTCCCTGCTTTAAACTTCTATCTAAAGAGATTTGATACACATTTCTTGCTGTTCTCCCTTTCGTTCGATATTGAATGAGTGAGTTAGGTACAATCTCCCCATATTTAGGAGATACCCATCCTTTAAGTGGATTCATTTCACCCCTATTGACTATGCTTTCAACATTTTCATGGCTCGAAAAAATATTATCTATCCCGATTACTTTTTCATTATTTAAATAACCATAAAAAGCTTCATTTTCTTGCCTACACTCCAATTCCCAATGCAAATTGAAAAATGTGTCAAATGTGTGATTGCCTATCCCATCTAATTTATCAATCACTATCAATATGCTAGGCTTGAAATAAACAAATATTCTCCTATGATTCACATCAGGGTAAAGTGCGTGCGTGCCAGAAACATAGGAAATATTTTTTGTCAATAAATTAGATAACAAACCACTCTTCTCTATGTTTTTATTAGCAATTTCCGAGGGCTTTTCATCAACCATCACACTATTATGTGCATATGGTGAAACAACGTATTGTCTCTCAACTGATTGATAGACATAGTTAAATTTACCACCTTCAGTAATTAGCGGTATTCCTTTATTAAAAAGGACAAAAGATAAATCATCATGATGCTTATGGATACGAGAGTGAAAGCCACTATTCATAATAATTTGCGTTGTCTCTTGATCAAAAGTCCATTTGTTTCTAACTTGTGCAAAGCCGCTATCTTTAAATACCTCATCTAAAGGCAATATATCTTCATATTCTGTAAGATCAGGCGCATTTGTTAACAATTGCTCCATAAAATTCGGAAGATTAGATGAGTTTATTCTCCAATTTTTGAATACACTTGGTTCAACAGTGCTAGCCTCACTATCTCCAATAGGTGGAAACACACCATCAGGTTGTATAACATAAATTAAAAATTTAAATGCTTTTTCTAATTTTTCCGCTATAAATTCTGCTCTTTCATAATTTATTTGGTAAATGAAATCCAAGAAGCTGTAAAGGTTTTTAAGTAAAATATACACATACTGAGGAGAGTGCTCCAGATAACTACCATCTTCAGCGTATAAATGATCCAGTTGTTTTTGAAACCTCCCTAAAGCTAAGGTTTGCCATTGCTCTGCAAGCGACATGGAATCGAACAAAACTGCTCCAGTAAATAAAGCTATATCTTGTTCTTGCCCATGATTATGCTTAAGCCTATAAAAATCCGGATCAGCTAGCTTTTCACAATGCGTTTGAACAATCTCATTTAATTTGAGAAAATCATCCTGATTAAAACTTGTTGTTTCTCTCCATTCAGCAAAAAACCTAGAAATATTGATCAGTCTCCATGCTGTTGCATGATCATGCCATCCCATATCTGACAGGGATTCCGGATAGTTCACTTCATACCAATCTAAAATAATTTTTTTACTATAATCTAGATAGCGTTGGTCACCATTTCGAATAAAACCATCAACTAAATAGGAAACAGAAACTAAGGAGTGATGGTGAAAAGACCATGAACGATCAAATCCATCAAATTTCCATATCTCATCAAATGGCAAATCTACGCCATCTCCATATCTGTTAGCTACAAACCATTTGTTATTTAAATAACCTTCACATATTTCAATTAATTTAGTTTGTGATTCTATCTGCCCAACTACCCTTACAGGAACAAGTTTCATACCTTTTTTATCTCCTTAATTCACTAATATTTCTTCAGATGGAATTCCTAATATCCTTGCCCCACTTTTTTGTAAACTACTTAAATCCTTGTTTGCTACTAAATCAAACATTTCTTCAATGGATAAAAGTTTAAATAAGCCTTGTTTAAATATTGCATAGTTCGGATGTGCTTCATATACCTGTGTAAATGAAAGTTCATATCCCTGATGATAAGCAATGATATCCCATGGTGCATACAAAGTAGCTAGCCCTAAGTCCAACAAATGATTTGAACTATACTTCAAGTTTGGTGACATCACTGCAAGATAATCAAACGTTGTGTACTCAGAAATATTTTTGTAATGCTCATAAAAGTCTACCGTCTTGAAAATTTGCACATCGCTATCATCAATATTCAACAACTCAATTTCTACTTCTTCTTCAACTAATAAACATAGCTCTTTATTCGAATAAATTTGCTTCTTAAATGAATCATAGATATTTTGAGCTTCCCGGGAACTATCAGCTTTACCAAGGACTAGTAATTTCGGCTCTTTTCGATAGAAAGGTAAATCCAGTAAATCAATAATTTTCTCTAGTCGATGTGAGTAAGTATGACTACCAAATACTCTCCTAACACCTTCAAGTACAATATGTCGATACTGCTCTTTATCTTCAAATAGCATTTTTAAATGATCTCTCAATTTATCTTCTTGCTGTGCCGTGCATGCGATATCACCAAATAATTTCTCTACTCCTTCTGAATAGTTACTAATCACCGGTGTTCCACTAGCCAATGATTCAAAAACTCTACGCGCAAACATAGTAGGTGAATCTTTCACTGTATTAATATTGATGAGTGCTTTGAAACCTTTATATGCTTTATCAATTTCATAATACTTTAATGAACCTCTAATGTAGGGTTCTAAATGTTCTGGAAAGCGGAAGTTCGGCAGTAATCCCATTTTAACTTTCTCATAATTCCGATCAAAAATAACCAACCCATAAGGCTCTGCAGCATGAAACATGCGCACCATATCTTCTTGTCTTTCTGGATACTTCGCATACCAAGAACCGGCAAAACTGACTGCGTTCTCCCTTTCTCCAATTGTAATTGGATTATGAATTGCAGATTGTGCAGCAAACTGTAGGTAATCCACACGATCGTGCCCACAATCCTCCTTATACTTCGGAACCATGTTCTGATCAGTCGTTAATACTAAATCAAACAACTTTGCCGTTTCTATAAAATGCTCATAATTCACAGGATCTTCTTTATTCCAGAAAACTGTAGGTATATTGGATGCTCGGCACCACCCAATCAATTCCTTTAATTCTTTTACAGATGCCTCATCTTGATATTGAACTTTTTTAGTCCAAGCACCATTGTTGCCATGCCAAGCAGATTCAACCATCAACAAATCCGGCTGCGTTGCCATGAACACTTCTTTCCAATTCTCTGGTGTGAAGCTGATCAGCTGACATTCATCTTCAAAGCACTGCCTAGTAAACTCATCGAATATGACAGCCAGTTTCACCTTACTCAATTCTTTTTTAGGCATAATGCCTAGCAAGGAAACTTCCTTAGCGTCTAACCATTTCATTTCTCCAGCAGTACTACTGCTTAATGAATATTGCGCGATAGTAAAGCTTTGTATCACAAATTGCGCAGTGCCATTAACTTTGAAAGCTAACCGACAACTTGTAATATCATCTTTAAATCGTATTCGATTCACTTGATTCAACTTCAAATGAATCACTTGATCTTTTTCTATATCACTATAGGTAATGAGTAACGGAACGACTCTTCCCGTATCACTTGTCTCCGCCTGAATATAAAATTCATAATAACGATCGTGCTTTATTTCAAGAGTGGAAACATCCGGTACTTTGCTAAAACCAATATTATTTTCCAAATATGATAAATAGTTAGTTTCATCACTTGATAATTCAGCATTGATAATTAACATTTCATTTTCACTATAAATTTCACTCTGGGCATTTTCAGGCTTAAACCAATCATCTGCTTTTAAACTAATACTTTGGAACGGTTCTTCTACTGTTTCATTATGACCAATTTTGATTCCCGATACACTTCCTTGGCCTTGAAGCCTTATCAAAATCTTAACAAGGTCTGGGTTGCGCTCAAACCTCATCAACTCTTTAGTATGATTTTGAATAGCTCTAGCTTCTACCACAGCGCCTTCCAAAAATCCAAGAGCGACTAATTCCAAAGATACACCTTCAGATGTAGTTGCTGATATACCTAACTCATAGCACTTTTTTGCATCCACAGGTATGATCAAATCACTTGTATTGATTTCTGACAAAGACCCTGCACTTGTTTGCAGATAAGCATATTGCCCATGAGGAATATTCAGCGTGATTTCCTCGTTTACTTTTTTACACATATCCGAAAAAGCCTCAGGGATCAAGAGGTTATCCATTTCAATTTCAATTGATTGATCGAAATCATATTTTATAGTTAAATCATCCACTGCATGCTCATCATTTACTGATATTGTTTTAGTAAGCTCATATTCCGTTTGATTGAGTGAAAACTTTTTAAGCATTATCTCTTTTTCCTTCAATGCCTCATGAATACTTTCTTCCCGTGATTTCAACTCATTCGTTTGCTGCTCCAATTTTTTTGTCAGCTGATCTTTTTCTTCAATTAGTTGAGTATTTTTATCAATAAGAGCGTGATATTGCTGCTGTTGTCTCTGCCCTGAGGCCATCAATTGATTTTCTAATGCGGAAAATAACTCATGTAAAGCAACAGCTTCCTGAACCGAATTATTCTCTAACACAATGCCTAACCAAGATTCTGAAAATTGATAATGGCTTATCTTCAATGTCTCGGGTAAAGCCTCAATAATGTCAGTTAGATAATTGAATTGAGTATTCTCAAAATATTCACTTGTACCCAGTGGTAATGTAATGACTATTCTTCCAACCTCATTCAATAGCAAATCAGCTTTCTTAAGAAAGTGCTCTAATCCTTTAACGTTTCCTAACACTTCTGAAAAAATAACAGCATCAAATTGGCTACTTTTAAAGTCATGTGTTATAAAATTTAAGACTTGAAAATCCACAAATTCTTTTGTAGTAATAGATTCATCAACTAGCAAATCCTTAGCATATTGAATAACATCCTCCAAAGGATCTATTGCCAAAACCCGCTTCCCTTCCCTTGCCAAAAGAATATCAACTATTCCTGCAGAGCATCCCACATCTAAAACACTTTCACCTTTGGCTTGCTCACATATCCAATGAATTCTATCTCTCGTTTGCCTTCCAAATTCCTCACTATTCTGTTCAAAATAGGCAGCTGTTATCTTGTCCAAATTTTGTTTCACTTGTAGACTGGTAATATTAGGTATATCTTGAACCTCTTTCTCCTCTGCAATGACACTTGCAATTTGTTCAGATTCATTCCTAATAATCGCTTCCATCAATTTAGGTTTAAAGACTCTATCTGTTCTATAGTGTTTATCCTTGATGTATATATGTTCATAAAAGTCAGTTAGGTTAATATCCACTTTATACGATCTCCACACAAGTTGAATATGATTTTCATCCCACAAAGCTTCTACTTTTTCTTCTTTTTCAAGACTTTTACCTAAAGAGATCTGATATATATTTCTCGCACTTCTTCCTTTCCCTCGATATTGAATGAGTGAATTAGGCACGATTTCTCCATGACTAGGCGATGCCCATCCTTTAAGAGGATTTACTTCTCCTTTACTTACAATTCTTTCAATATTTTCATGATTTGAAAAAATATCAGCTATTTTAATGACTTTTTCCCCATTTAAATAACCATAAAATGCTTGATCTTTTTCTACACAATCCAATTTCCAATGTAAATTAAAAAACGTATCAAAGCTATGATGCTCTACTCCATCTAGTTTATCAATAATGATCAAAATATCGGGTTTAAAGTAAACAAATATTCTTCTATGATTAATATCTAAATAAAGCGCATGTATGCCAGAAGTATAAGCAATATTTTTTGTGAATAAACTGGATAATAAACCACTGCTCCCTGCGTTTTGCGCACGTATATCAGCAGGTTTCTCATCAACCATTACACTGTTATGTGCATACGGAGAAATGATATATTGCCTCTGCGTGCTGTTATATTCATAGCTATATTTTCCACCTTCTGTAATCAATGGTACACCTTGATTAAAAAGAACAAAAGATAAATCATCATAATGTTTATGTTTTCGAGAGTGAAAGCCACTATACATCATAATTTGCGTTGTTTCTTGATCAAAAGACCACTTATTCCTAACTTGAGCAAAACCTGCATCCATAAAAGCCTTATCTAAAGGTAAGGTATTCTCATCCTCTTCAAAATCTGCTTTCCCCATCCTAAGCTGTTCAATAAAATAAGCCAATTCTTGAGATTTCAACTTCCAGCTTTCAATTACACTTAGATCAACAGACTCATTTTCACTATCTCCTATAGACGAAATCTCCCCATTAGGTTGCATAGCATAAATTAAATATCTAACTGTTTTTTCCAGTCTTTCTGCTAAGAGGTTAGTATTCCTATGCTTAATTTGGTCTAGAAAGTCTAAAAAGCTATAAAAATTTTGCAATAGATGATACACATGTTGGGGGGAATGCTCCAAATAACCGCCATCCTTGCCAAATAAATGATCTAATTGTTTTTCAAAGCGCTTTAAAGCTAATTCCTCCCATTTTATTGAACAAAACAGATTAGCAGCTGTAAACAGCGCCATATCTTGATCTATACCACTAGGGTGTCTTGGTATATAAAATTTGGAGTCAGCCAATTTTTCACAATGCGTTTGAGCGATTTTTTGCAACAACCGAAGCGACTTTTTAGTAAAGCTTGAAGATTTTTTATATTCTACAAAGAAGCGACAAATATTAATTAACCTCCAAGCTGTTACATGAGGATCCCAGCTCATATCCGAAGGCGGTTCAGGATAATTAACTTCATACCAATCAAAAATAATTTTCTTACTTAAGTCTAGATATTTATGATCTTTCGTCTCATTAAGCCCGTCAATCAAATGAGATACACTTGCCAGCGAATGATGTTGAAAATGCCATGACTGATCTGGGCCTGCAAATGACCATAATTTATCAAATGGTATATCTATACTTTCATATCTTGTGTTCACAAACCACCTATCTCTAAAATAAGCTTCACATACCTCAACTAGCTGGTCGTTTTCTTCTATTCGTGGTATCACTCTTAACACTTTCATTTCGTTCAATCCCCTACTTATTTAATTCTAGTAGTGCCATTCCCGCAGTTCTTTTGCTTACTTTCTTTTCCGCTTCCATTTCCAGTATGACAAAGTGAGTTTATTAAGTTTAGAGTTGCTTAGTGCCTTGTATTTATGCTCTAGGTTGCTATGCTCCTTAAGTAACTTTTCGTATGATTTCTGCAATTCAACATAGTTATTCAATTGAACTACTTCATTATTGTCGTACGATTCGAACTCTTTTTGAGCTTGTACAAGTTTTGATTCTAAATACGATCTTTGCTTTCTAAACTTCTTGTCTGTAAATTCCTTTTCTTTTTGTATTTGTAAAAGCTTTAACTCTAAGTCTAACTTCTGCTCCCTGAACTCATTCTCCGTCAATTCTCGACTTCTTTGAAGTTGGGTAAGTTCTAACTCTAAATCCACTTTCTCTTTATGACTTACTATCTTTGATAATTCATATTTATTAAGAATTTCTTCATACCGCTTTTGAAGCTCTCTTCGGGAATCAATTAACGCTCTTTCTTTTAAATAAAAATTATTCTCCATATCAGAAAATAATTTATACAATTCGATACCTTTAATATTCTTTTCTACTATAAGACCTAGCCAATTACCTAAAAACTGATAATCGCTTATTTTTAATGTATCTGGCAATATGTTTAAAATTCCTACAATATAGTAAGTTTTCTTATGGTGAGGCCAATCATTTATCCCAAAGGGTAAAGTAATCACTATTTTCCCATTTTTATTAAGTAATGTTTCTGCTTTCGCTAAAAAGCGATAGGGATCCGTGATATGTTCCAACACTTCCGAAAAAATAATGGTATCAAATTTCTCATAATAAAAATCATGCGTAACAAAGTTCGAAGTTTGAAAATCCACTAATTCTTTTGTAGTATCCTGCTCCTGCTCTAGCATATTTTTAGCATATTGAATCGATTTTTCTAGAACATCTATTGCTAAAACTCGCATTCCCTCTCTAGCCAAGAGAATGCTAGTTATCCCTTGAGAGCACCCCACATCCAGAACTTTTTTTCCTTTTGTCTGCTTACATACCCAATGAATTCTATCTTGCGTTTTTTTCCCAAATTCTTTGCCCAGCTCTCCAAAATAAGCTTCAGTTATTCGATCCAATACCTTTTTCATCATATCTCTCCTAGAGTATAACTTTGCCGTTTGGTATTTCTCCATTATATCATTTCAGACTAATTTTCATTTCTAATATTGTGAAAATTCTACATATATTTTGTAAACAAAAGCTCGCTTTCACTCAAGTAGCTCTTGATAAATTTCAACAAAAGTTTGCTTTTCCAAATCCCAGTTATAGTGATCTCGTGCTCGAAGACAATTTCGACTCATCCTTTCTCTTTCATTAGGATGATCTAAAAAGTAGTTTACTGTTTCTGCAATCGATTCTGTATTGTGCGAATCCACACATATTCCAACTTCTTCGCTCTCCACAACTTTTTTGATCTCCGGAAAGCTACAAGCAATTACTGGAACACCGCTCATTATATATTCAAATAACTTATTAGATGAAGCTGAATAATGATTGAAACATACATTATTGAGTAGCTGAAACCCTAAGTAAGCATTCGGTGTATAGTACTGTAGCTCACTAACAGGCACTTTTGGAAGAAATTTAATTCGATTTTCCAAATTCATTTCTTTTACCTTTTCTTCTAATTCCAACTTAATTCGGCCATCACCAATAAATACTACTATTCCTTTTTTAAACATCGGTACTGCTTGGACTATCTTATCCAATCCTCTGCCAGTCTGAATGCCACCTTGATATAAAAGGATTGGTTCATCAGCAGGAATCTTTAACATCTCGCGAAGATTAACAATTCTCAGAGTTTCTGGTCTTGAAACAAATGGATAGTTATGAACTACTTTTGGATATATGCCATACAGCTTTTCAATGTAATCTGCTCGTGTATGATTTTCATGAATAAAAACATCTACAAAACGAAGATATCGCTTTTCCATCCATCCATAAATTGAACTGTCATAGCCGGTCCGACTAGTTTGCACTTCATGAGAATCATAAACTAGTTTACTTCGACGAAAGCGAAATACTTTCGAACAAAGAATGCCTTGTGGTAGTGTGTTCAAATCATTAGCATGATAAACATCGTATTTTTTTCTAATTCCACACCATAACATTCTTAAAAAAATACTACTCCTTAAGAGAAGCACTCTCATTTTGCGAATTTGAATAATACATAAACACAGTATCAAACCCAATAATATAAATAATGTATAGTCAAAAAAGTACCATAAACCTAGTAAAGAAAGAAATAAAAGTAGAAGTTGAAGTATCCAATGTCTTTTGAATATGCGAAATATTCTATTGAAAATATTGAATAACATGATACGATTACTAACGCGAATAACATTAAAGCCAGCCGAAAAAGTTTCTTTTTTAGGGAGTGCTGCATCTTTGTGATCATGGATGGCAATTAGATCAACGTGGTAACCCGCTTCAGAAAGTGCTGTACACTCTCGTAAAACACGAGCATCATTTGTAAAGTGATTCCATACAAACATGCATACCTTTTTGCTCATTAGATCTCTCCTATAACTGTTTGTGATTGTATTTTTCAGCAAATTTTTCGCTAATGCAGTGGCTTCTAGTCAAATCGGAGATTTGAAGAAGCTGTGCAGGGGCTCTGTTAGCCAAATCGAAGATT